>Ga0156422_1039_pt1 | contig 58533 bp, 52 predicted proteins | sample RifOxyA2_FD_108065 | JGI IMG/M metagenome (GOLD analysis project Ga0156422, IMG submission 108065) | Candidatus Firestonebacteria bacterium RIFOXYA2_FULL_40_8
TAAAAATGGCAAAAGAGCTGGACCCGACGCGGCTTCTTATCGATACGTGCGCGCACGGGGAGTTCGACCGCGACTATGTGGATTTTGATGTCCAGCACATGTCTTATTATTACCCGTTTGGAAAAACGTATACTATGTTTGAGAACACGCAGAACTGGTTGATCTACGGCTCCTGCACGGGGCTTCCTCTTATTGAACAAGACAAGCCCGAGGATTACTCGTACCGTATCCAGAGGACGATTGCGGCAAAAAGGCCTGTTATCGCCCATGAGGTCTGTCATTATGTGGCAATGCGGGATATTAAGGCGCTGGAAGATAAACTTAAAAAGTTCAAAGCAGAAACACCCTGGTGGCTTCCTGAGTTAAAAAAGCTTATCAAATTAAAAGGCCTGGAAAAAGACTATGCTCAAATGTTCAAAGCAAGTAAATTTATGCAGTCGCTCAGCTGGAAACTGGGAATTGAAGCGGCGCGCAGAAGCCCGCTCCTTTGCGGATTTCACTTCCTTCAATTGGCGGATTCAAATGATTATGAGAACAGCAACGGAGTTCTCGACTTTTTTGACGATCCGACCGGAGTAGACCCGAAAGAGTTCAACAAATTCAGTTCTGACTGTGTATTGCTTGCGGACCTTCCGCGGCGGACTTTCTTTGAAAAAGAAAAAGTTATTATCCCCGTGCTCGTTTCGCACTTTTCGCCCGAGATAAAAGGTAAGGCCGACTTCAGGTTTGAATTAAAAAGTAAGAAAGGTAAGGTCGTTCTCCTGACCGGCGGGCTGAAAGAAATAAATATGGAACTGGGGGGAAGGCGCGATCTTTGCAGATTGGAAATAAAAATGCCGGAAGTGAAAACTCCGGAGGCGCTTTCTATTTCTTTCTTCTTAGAGGCTGTTGACGGCTCTTATACTGTGGAAAACACCTGGAATCTCTGGCTGTATCCTGACCGGCCGGAGGCTCTGCCAAAAGTTGAATGCACTTTGGCTCTTGATGAAATAGACCTTGATACCCGTTATCCGCAGATAAAAAGTAAAGGTTCGCCGGCAAAACCGGAAAAGCTTCTGGTCGTTAACAGGTTTACGCCTCACGTATTTCAACAGCTGGATAAAGGCGGAGACGTGCTTATGCTTTATCGCGTGCCGGAGACCAGAGACCGTCTGGTTCCTGCGGAAAAAGAAAAATATTATCTCCCGGTGACGTGGGACCGTTTAAAAGGCGTTATCTGGGACAGAGGAACAAATTGCGGCGCTTTCATGAGAGAAAGTAAAGCGCTTGCGGGTTTTCCACATGAAGGTTATCTGGATCTGCAGTTTCATGGATTAGTAGATGACTGTGATAAAATAAATCTGGACGGATTTCCCGTGCATGTGGATCCCATAATGCAGGGAGTGGATAAAGCAGCGCGGGACAGATTTGATGTTTTCACTTTTAAACTTTCCGAACTCCAGCCGGAGTGGACCATGCGGAAGTTCGGATATCTGTTCGAACTGAAAGTCGGAAAAGGCCGTCTTCTTGTCAGCGGGTTTAATTTTACGGGAATTAATAAAGAAGTTCCCGAGACGTGCGCTATGTTTGAATCCCTGATGCGCTACGTCACCTCCACTGATTTCAAACCTAAAGCTTCAATTTCTGTTAAAGAACTCGAAAGTTATCTTCTTGAAAAAGGAAAAGGAAAGCGTATTCGGGAACGTATGATGACCCAGTACTGGCAGTTAAATAACGAGCCTCTCGAATCCGCCAAATACTGGAAAGAAGCGGAAGAGTACATAAGAAAAAACGAAGGGACCGAAAAATAATCTGTAGCGCCGCCTGATAATGCGACGACTCCTCCGTAAGGAGGTAGAATCCGAGAGCTTGCATGCGGCGCTGCATAATACTATCTCTAGCGTAAATATATATCCCAACCACAATATATTGTATTATATACACCCGCCAAGTTTTAAGGCGGGTATACATTAAATTGTCAATCGTAAATCGTCAATTGTAAATTCCTTTTCACTCTGTTATCAAATTCACATGGAAGAATAAGCATTATTTTGATATAATATACTTTCACCGAAGAAAAGGTGACGAGTAATTAGAAAATAAATGAGTAGTTCCTAGCGCCTAGAACCTGAATATGGGAATCATATTCAAGAGGAGTTACATATGACCACATCAAAGTTACTTATTAGCAGTCTTGCTTTATTATTTGCCGTCTCAGGGTATTCCCAGACGGCGGACCTGAAGCAGGAGTTATTGAATAAAGGTGTTGTAAGCAAGACTGATCTCGAAAAGCTTACTGATACTACTGTTAACAATAAAGAAACCGGTGAAACAAAAGCCGCCTTGCCCTCTAAAGAGGAGAAAAAGCCGGAAATTGAACTTCCTTCGGTCATTGAAGAGCTTTTTATAAGGGAAGTGAAGGAAAGGCATGATGGGTATATAGAGGCAGGGAAAGCAAGTACAGCAGAGAAAGCAAATACAGGAAGTACGGAAGAAGGGGAAGCAAGTACAGGGAAAAAAGATAAAGAACAGAAGTTTTTAAAGCAATTTGGGTATAATATATTTAAGGCGGCTTCTACTACGTTTGCGCCTACGGATAATGTTCCTGTCGGTCCGGACTATATTGTAGGGCCGGGGGACAATTTTGTTGTTTACGTCTGGGGTAAGCTGGTTCAGGAGACGTTCAGCCTGACCGTGGACAGAGACGGTAAGATCTCTCTTCCCAAAGCCGGGGCTGTGTTTTTATGGGGTATGAAGTTCGGGGAAGCGGAAAAACTTATAAAAGACGCTCTCTCTCAAAATTACGCTAACTTCTCCATTAATGTAACAATGGGCAAGCTTCGCACTATCCGTGTTTTTGTCCTCGGGGAAGTAAAAAAACCGGGCGGGTACACCATCAGCTCTCTTTCAACGCTCTTTCACTCTCTTTACGAAGCCGGCGGCCCGACAAAAGTGGGATCGCTTCGGAAAATTAAACTTATCAGAGATAATAAAGTTGTTTCGACCGTAGATTTGTATGATTTCCTCCTGATTGGCGAGAAAGGCCTGGATGTAAAACTTCAGTCCAATGATACGGTGTTTGTCCCATCAATCGGCGCGGTAGCAGGAGTAACCGGTAATATTAAAAAACCCGGCATTTACGAACTCGCGGGTGAGACAAAACTTTCCTCTCTCATGAAAATGGTCGGTGGCGTTACACCTTCCGGTTATATTTCCCGCATACAGATAGAGCGGACGATAAACGGAGAGAGAAAAGCAGTTCTTGATATTGAGTTGAAAACCGCGGATGCGATGAAAGACAGTAAGGATATCACAATAAATGATGGCGACCTCGTCACTGTTTTCCCAATTAACAAATTAAAATATAATTATGTCACCCTGTACGGCAATGTTGGCAGGCCTGCGGAGTACGAACTCACCCCGGGACTTAAAGTAAAGGACCTTATAGAAAAAGCCGGCGGAGTTCTTCCGGGAACGTATATGAACAGAGCCGAAATAAGCAGATATAAAAATGACAAAGCAAGAGAGATAGTTGCGTTTGACCCGGATAAACTTTTAAAAGGCGATGCGAAAGAAAACCAGTTGCTCAAAGAATGGGATGAAGTCACAATTTATGCCCAGTCTGAGATAATCCCAGTTTCACATGTAGAAATAAGCGGCGCGGTAAACAAAGAAGGAATGTTCGAACTTGCAGAAAAAATGAAGGTCTCGGATTTGATATTCAAAGCTAAGGGGCTGAAAAAAACGGCATCAATGGATTCCGCCGAACTCTTTAAGATTGTCTTCGGTAAACAGCCGGAAATTAAAAAGATAAACCTGAAAAAGCTCCTGGTCGAAGGTGTTTCAGATGAAGACTATATTCTTGAAGCCGGCGACCATTTATTCATAAGAGAAGAAACCTCCTGGACGAATAAAAAGAAAATAACTTTAAGTGGCGAGGTAAAATACCCCGGCACTTACGTAGCAGACAGCAATGAAAAGCTTTCAAGTATACTGGAAAGAGCCGGTGGTTATTCTGAAAAGGCCTGCCCTAAAGCAGCTGTTTTCACAAGAGAATCCGTAAAGACAATCCAGCAGAAGACCATGCTAAAGTATATGCAGCGCTTACAGCAACAAGTTGCCGCCGAAGGTGCAAAACTAGCTTCCTCTGCAAATGATGCTGAAACTAAAAAAGCAGCAGAAACGGTAAAAAGAAAAGAAGACCTGGTAAAAGTTTTAGGTAGTATTGATGTTCCCGGCAGACTGATAATCAAACTTGAGGACCTCAAGACATTCAAAGAAGGAAAAGACGATATAATCATCGAAGATGGCGACACTCTGTATATTCCGCAAATTCCGTCAACGGTAAATGTCATAGGCAGTGTTTACAACCCCACAAGTATAGTTTACGAACAAGATAAAAATATCCATTTCTACCTTGACCGAGTAGGCGGCACCACCAAAGATGCGGACAGAGGCGATGTATACATAGTCCGGGCCAGCGGCGAAGTAGACAAAAACAACGCCTGGGGAAAGAATATAGAACGCGGCGACACCATAATAGTCCCCGCCGAACTAAAAACCGAAACAAATTGGTTAAAAATACTGACTGATACTTCGACGATATTCTTCAATGCGGCAGTTGGTGTCTCCGCGATAAATAGGTAACTAAAATATTGTCATCCCCGAATGTTGTTATCGGGGATCCAGTGTCTTTGTTCATAAGGTTTGTAAGCAAAGCTTTTCTCGATAGGAATGAGATATAGATGTCAACTACCGTTGACATAGCGAGATAAGGTCTAAAATCATGGAAGGATATTTAAAAGTTAGAAAGCAGCAAAAGTAGGGTGACTGTCCCGCTCTCTGTCGTAAGATCTCGACACAAAGTGGCGGAGCGACTGTCCACCCGGTGTTTACATCCTCATTGACAATGAGGATAAAGCGTGTTATACTCTCAATGGCATTGCGAATAGCAAATGACGGAGGGTCTATTTTGACCCACCAACGCTTTGTGGAGGGTTGCGGTGAACATAAGGGTTTTAAAGGAAATAATAGCCGAGCAGAGGGAATATATTGATTCTGCCGTTACTGGTGTTGAAAGGGATGTGCTTCCGCTCTTTGAAAAATATGTGAAACTGCCTCACACGGTTGTGGTCTCCGGCTTAAGAAGAGCCGGGAAATCTACTTTGCTGTGTCAGGTCATGAGAAAGCATTATAAAAATGACTGCTATTATCTGAGTTTTGAAGATGAGCGGCTTCTTGATTTTACAAAAGACGATTTTAACCTGTTGTACGAAGCCTTTATGGAAACGCAGGGAGAAAAAAAGGTTTTCTTTTTTGATGAAATCCAGAATGTGCCGGAATGGGAAGCTTTTGTAAGACGGATGCAGGATCGGGGTTTCAAATTCTTTATAACCGGTTCCAATGCTTCTTTGCTGAGCAAAGAGCTGTCGACCAAGCTTACCGGCCGGTGTGTCACGGTGGAACTTTTTCCTTTTTCCTTCGGCGAATATCTCAGGTTCAAAGGTGTTGTGTTTGAAAATGACCCGCTTACCGCGAAGAAAAAGGCGGGGCTTAAAAAAGAATGCTCGGAATATTTAACGGAAGGCGGTCTTCCGGAATTTCTGAAATATAAAGAAACTGTGATACAGGCGAGAGTTTACGAAGATATACTTTACAGAGATATTGTATCGAGGCATGGTATAAAGGAAATCAAGTCTCTTAGGGAAATGGCGCACTATTATATAAGTAATGTAGGTAAGGAGTATTCATACAATAACATAAAGGAAATGCTCAAGCTGGGAAGTGAGAACACGGTCAAGAGCTACACCGGCTATATGGAGGATTCCTATCTCTTTCTATCGCTTAACAAGTTCTCGTTTTCTTTGAAAAAGCAGAATCTTGCGAATAAGAAGATCTACTGCATTGACACGGGAATAGCGCACACTATGGCTTTCAAGTTCTCTATGGATCACGGCCATCTTCTTGAAAATATGGCCGCTGTTGAGCTTCGGCGAAGGTATAAAGATATTTATTACTATAAGACCGATGACGGACTCGAAGTCGACTTCCTGGCAAAAGAACAGGGTAAATATATCCTTCTTCAGGTAACATCTGATATGTCAGATAAGAAGGTAAGAGAAAGAGAAATAGCAGCTCTAACCGCTTCCATGAAAGAACTGAAAACAAAAGAAGGTTTTATCCTTACTGAGAATGAAGAAGAAGACATAAAGATAAAGGCCTTGAAGATAACAGTAATCCCCCTTTACAAATGGCTTCTCTCGGTAAAACCGTAATATCAAAGAAAGTGCGGTCACTGACCGCACAATGTTCCGCTTCTCTGTCGTTATTTTGGCTAAGAAAGTGGAGACAACAAAAGCAAGTACAAAGTAAGAAGTACAAGGTTCAAAGTAGAAACTTTAATCTTGTTATTCCGCCTAGGCGGATTTCGCAAAGGGTAATGGATAGATATTTATACCTTTGCTCAATTTGTTGCTTGTAGCCCGTAACTCGTAACCCGCTACCCGCAACCAGTAAGTGTATCAATGTAATCGGAATACTGGAGGACAGAATGAGTGAAATTAGTAATGAAACCAAAGAGCCAACTCTTTTAGACTATTGGAACATAATCTACAAATACAAGACCTTTATCATTTCCGTCACCACCATCGCCTGTATCCTTACTCTTATCATAAGCTTGCTTATGCCAAAGATCTACACCGCCACCACAGTCGTTCTTCCTCCGGAAGCCGAAAAAGGCGGCAAGCTATCTTTCCTGGGAAGCAGTTTCCTTTCTTCTTCTCTTCCTGACTTGATGGGTGGAGATGCAAATACAAACATGGTCCTTGCAATGCTAAAAAGCAAAAGAATGGCAGAAGACGTTGTTAATAAATTCAATTTGATTGAAATATATAAAGTAAAAACAATTGGCACGGCGATAGCATCTTTACAGAAAAATACTAATATTTTGTTAACAAAAGAAAAAGCTATTACACTTAATGTTGATTCTCCTTTGCCTCAGCTTTCATCGGATATTGCTAATTTCTATATTAACAATCTTGATCTAATGAATTCAGATTTATCAATTACCTCTGCCAAACCGGTTGTGAGAGTTCTTGACAGGGCCTATCCTCCGGAAAAGAAGTCAAAACCAAATATTTCTTCAAATTTAACTATGACTTTTTTCATAGCTTTTATCATCTCTGTTCTTATTGCTTTTATAAGAGATTATATAAAAGGGAAAGGAAAATAGATGAAAGTTTCTGTTATTGGCCTTGGAAAACTTGGTGTCTGTGTTTTGGCGTCCCTGACCGCAAGAGGAATCAAAGTAATCGGTTATGATATTAATAAAAAGACGATGGATACTCTTTCAAAAGGAATCGCACCCGTTGTTGAACCCGAACTCCATGAACATATTATTAAAGGCAAGAAAAACATTAGCGTCTCAAGCGATTTTAACGAAATAATAAAGAACACAGATGTATCAATATTTGTTCTACCCACACCAAGTAAATCAGATGGTAGCTTTACAGATGAATATTTAAAATCCGCAATACAACCTATAGCTTTAGCTCTGAAAAACAGCAAGAAAAAATATCATTTATTTGTTGTTGCTTCGACTTTATCACCCGGGACTATGGATAAAAGTATTATCCCTTTTATTGTAAAAAACTCCGGCAGAAAACTGAATAAAGGATTTGGCGTTTGCTATAATCCGGTATTCATTGCGCTGGGAAGTGTCATAAGGGATTATCTAAATCCAAGCTTACTTCTAATAGGCGAGAGTGATAAAAAAGCCGGCGACATTATGGTTAACATTTACAAAAAGGTATTAAACACAAAACCTCATTATGGCAGAATGTCTATTGTAAGCGCAGAAATAGCTAAAATAAGCTTAAATTCATATATAACAATGAAAATAAGCTTTGCTAATACACTGTCAACAATATGTGAAAATATCCCAAATTCAAACGTAGATGATATTACGAAGGCTCTTGGTGCCGATAAACGAATCTCCCCTTACTATTTGAAAGGCGGCCTTCCTTTTGCAGGTCCTTGCTTTCCCAGGGATAACAGAGCTTTTGCGGTATTTGCAAAAGAATATGGTTGTGAAGCAAATTTAGCCGTAGCAACCGATGAAGTAAACGATACCCAGGTAAATCATATTACCGATTTGATAGTAACGAATGTTTTAAAAACAAGAATTAAAAAAGTAGCAGTAATCGGCCTTGCATACAAAAAAGACACAAATGTCCTGGATGAATCCCCCGCAATTAAAGTAATTAAATTGCTCTTGAAAAAGAAAATCAAAGTTTTGGTTTACGATCCCCTGGCAATAGATAACACTAGAAAGGTGTTTGGACATGAGCTTGAATATTTAACCGGAGTAAAAGAATGCTTTAAAGAATCCCAGTTAATCTGTATTTTCACCGCATTCGATGAAATAAAGAACATAAATAACAGCTACATTAAACACAACCCAACAACCATTATAGATTGTTGGCGCGCCATAGACACAAGCAAATTAAAAAACATCAAATATATAGCCCTAGGCAAAGCCAGTAAATAATATTTTATTATGTGTAGTTGCCTGATTTATCAGGCCGCTCAATGCAATTGAGCAACAACAATAATGTTGTATAAAAGCGAGGACAGTTTGTCAGAACTAGAACCCGTAAAAACATATTGGAACACGCGCCCTTGCAACATCCGTCATTCCACAAAAGAAGTCGGCACCAAGGAATACTTCGATGAAGTCGAAGCACGCAAATATTTAGTAGAGCCTCATATCCCTCTCTTTGCTCAATTTGAAAAATGGAAAGGAAAGAAAGTATTGGAAGTGGGCTGCGGCATAGGAACCGATTCAATAAATTTTGCGAGAGCAGGCGCCGACCTCACCGTTCTAGAGCTCTCCGAGAAAAGCCTGGAGATATGTAAAAAAAGATTTGAAGTATTCGGTTTAAAAGCTAAATTCTATTCCGGGAATGCAGAAGAGTTAAGCAAGATCATCCCTGTGGAAAAATACGATCTGGTGTATTCTTTCGGTGTTATCCATCATACCCCAAACCCAAAGAACGTTTTAGAAGAAATAAAGAAGTATTGTGATAAAGACACCGAAGTAAGATTAATGATGTATTCGAAATACTGTTGGAAAACATTCTGGATAATTTGCACTTACGGAAAATGTGCTTTCTGGAAATTTAGTGAGTTGGTAAAAAAACATGCTGAAGCCCAAACAGGCTGTCCTGTAGCATATACACATTCATTTAAAGAATTTAGAGAATTAATGAGCGGCTACAATATCTTGGAAATGGAAAAGGATCATATATTTCCTTATGTAATAAAAGATTATATAAATTATAAATATAATAGAGTCTGGTATTTTAAGATCCTTCCAAAAGCTGTATTTCGCAGTTTAGAAAAATATTTTGGTTGGCACACTTTAATAACGGCAAAAATCAAGTAATCATGAAAATCCTTTTTATTCAACCCACCATGGACAAAAGAGGTCATTATGGCGTTTATACGTCGAACCTTTGCCAGGAATTAGGCAAAATATCCGAGCTAACCCTATTTACTAATAAATCAGTCGTTAGCAAGTATATTTCTGAAACTCCCTCGTTTGAGATTGTAGAATATAAAAATGGCAAATACGGTTTTGAGAAATTCGATGAAAAGAAAAATAAAATTCCATTTTATTATACATTTGGCTACTTAAGAAACTCTTTCATCATCATAAGGGCCGCCTTAAAGTATATTAGGAAGAACAAATATGATCTTATTCAGATATTTGATACAGAATACAGTATATTGTCATTATTGCTTTTGTTTTACGGGAGTTCGTCTTCAAAAGTCGTAGTACATATTAGTGCTCCAAATTTTGCTTACAATGAATACAATGGACCTTTTATTTTAAAATTATATAAAATGCTGCAAAGAAACATCCTGGCATATTGTATTAAAAAAAGAGTGAACGGAATAAACTCCCTGGGTGAATATCACAGAGAAATGTTGATAAAACAACTGGAAATACCGGAAAGCATTGCCATGGGGGTTATTTATGACGGTGCCGACTTCCAGAAGATTGAATATACTCAAGAAATTGCCAGGAATAAACTGAATATTGATTACAAAGGGTTTGTTTTTCTATTTTTTGGAATCTTAAGAAGAGATAAAGGGATTGAATATTTATTAGAAGCAGTATCTATTATTAAAGACCTTGATTTCAAAATCATAATTGCCGGTGCATTGTTTGATTATAAAGAAGCTGAGTTACAAGCGCTCATTAGTAAATACGGTATAAAAGACAAATTAATTGTTAAATTTGAATATATAAAGGATGAAGAAATCCCGTACTATTTTTTTTCTGCGGATGTCGTTGTTTTTCCTTATATAAAAAAATACAGGGGGGGTAGCGGCCCGTTATTAAAGCAAGCTGCAATTTATAAAAAACCAGTTTTGGTTACAGCTGTTTCAGAAATGGGAAGACTGGTTAAGAGTAGAAATATGGGGATTGTCGTAACATCGGAAAATGTTACAGCTTTGGCTGATGCAATGAAAGGATATATGCAAATTCCCCGAGAGAAAAGACAACAATACGGAGAAAATGCTTCAAAAACTGCGAACACCTGGAAGAGTATGGCTCAAAAGTATTTAAATTATTTTGAGATAGTGGTCAAATGAAAAGAATAAAAGCATTGTTATTTCAAAATACTAGCGTTAAACAGACAATATTCAAGAATACATTCTGGATAACTTTTGCAGAGATTGTAACAAGATTACTAAAGTTTATTTTATTTGTATATGTAATTAGATTTTATGGCGCCCTGGAGTTCGGAATATTTTCGTTCGCATATTCTATTGTCGCACTCATAGGAATATTTTTTGATTTTGGTCTGTCAAATATTATCACAAGAGAATTTGCAAAGCATAAAAATGAAGAAAGAGTATTTCCTTCTATCATCGCCTTAAAACTGATAATGGGCATACTTACAGTCGTACTTATCTTGATAGTTTCATTATTGCTGTCTAAAGACCCTTTAGTAATTCAAAATGTCGGGATATTGGCAATATATTTGTTTTTAAGTGATTTGAGCGCAACATATTATGCTTTTATAAGGGCAAAACAAAAGATGGAATATGAAGGGTGGTTGAAAATATTAAGTTCTGTAATGTTGGTTGTATTAGGGTTTCTGACCTTTATTTTTATTCCTAAAAGTACAGGTCTAAGTCTAGCTCATCTTGTTTCAATGCTAATACTATGGGTTTGCATTATAAGCTTATTCAAGAAGGGCCAAGCTAAATATGAGATAGATCTCGAAAAAGATATAATTATCTGGAAAAAGTATTTAAGTTATTCCTGGCCATTGGCAATTACGACTGTAATATTGACTGTATGTTACTATACTGATTCTGTAATGTTGGGATATTTTGGATTAATTAAAGATACCGGTGTTTACAACGCAATATATAAGGTTATTGGGATATCAGCAATTGCAATACCTCTGATTACACAAGGATTTTATCCGCTTTTGAGCAAGAACGCTAGAGAAAATAAAACATTGGAAAAGTCTTGGGGATATCAAAATCAAGCATTGATGTTTTTAGCAATTCCTATAACTATTGGAGGCTGGTATTTAGCTGGAGATATTATAACTCTGTTGTTTGGTGTTGAATACATTCAGGGTGTAGTTGCTTTGAAAATATTATTTATAAGTTCATTTATGCTGTATGTTGCAGTATCTTGCAATCAATTATTAATAGTAAAGAATTATCAGAAGGAAATGTTTTTTCCAGTTTCTTTTGGAGCCGTGTTGAATATTATCTTAAACTATTTGCTAATTCCCAAATACGGATTAAATGGAGCAGCGATGGCCACCGCGATTTCAAATATGTATTTACTTGTCGTTGGTCTTATTTTGGTGAGAAAGTTTTTAAATTATAATATGATAAGTTCTGAATATTTAAAGACAATTCTGTGTTCGATGGTTGCAGGGGTTCTGATGCTGTTTTTAATTAAAACTTTGAAAGTAAGTTTGATAATAAATATTGCGATATCCGGAAATATTTATATTATTTGTTTTTATGTGATGAATAAATATTTAATGAGGAGGAGTATTTATGAATTTGAAAAATAAGAGAGTTATGGTAATCGGAGGAGCAGGCTTTATTGGCTCACATACTGTTGATGAACTTATTAAAAGGAAAGCGAAAGTCGTTATTGTTGATAACCTGTCAACTGGAAGAAAGGAAAACATTAATTCGCTAGCCAAGTTTTATAAGTTGAATATTGCCAATGATAAAATTAAGGATATAATAATTAAAGAGAAACCAGAAGTAATGTATATTTTTTCTTTCTTTGTTCTAGTTCCGCGATCAACCAAAGACCCTTTGCTAGATATTGATAATATAGTCGGAGCAATTAAAATATTACAGACAGCGAAGGATATAGGTGTTAAGAAAATAATTTATAGTTCTTCCGGTTTTTTATACGGAAATAATCCTAATATGCCGGTTAAAGAAACAGAACCGATAGATCCTGTTACTCCATATGTTGTATCAAAAAGTGCTATTGAAAATTACCTGAGATTTTATAAAAAAGCATATAATTTGCCTTTTGTTATACTCAGGTATTCGGCCGTATACGGCCCAAGACAGGTAACAGGCGCAATGGCAGATTATATTAGAAAATTATATAATAACAAACAGGCCGACATTTGGGGCGATGGAAGAAAAACAAGGGACTATGTGTTCATAAAAGATATTGTTCGGGCGAATATAATGGCATTAGATGTTGCGAATAATCACGAGAATCCGGTTTTTAACCTCGGAGGTGGGGTTGAAACTACATTAAATAAATTATATCAGACAATCGCATCATTATTAAAAAAAGAATCTAAACCAATATATCATTCTGATAGACCCGGCGAACAAATAAGATATTGCCTGGATAATGAAAAAATTAACAAGTATTTAGGGTGGGATGTTTCATGTCCTCTTGCCAAAGGCTTAAAAGAAACTGTAGAATATTGGAAAAATACCTGGTCGAAAAAGAAATAATAATATATTCTATATAATAAAAAGCATTTAAATGGAGAATATCAGAATGAGTAAAGTTTCAGTAATAATTACAACATTTAACAGAGAAAAGCACATTGGTTGTGCAGTAGAGAGCGTATTGAATCAATCTTATAAAGATTTTGAATTGTTAATACTTGATAATAGTTCAACTGACAATACAAGAAAAATAGTTGAAGGAATTAAAGACAGCAGAATTAGATATATTATTCATCCTGCAATGAGCATTTCTAGCGCGAGAAATCTTGGAGTTAGAGAGTCAAAGGGCGAATTCATTGCGTTTCTCGATGACGATGATGAATGGTTGCCTGCAAAAATAGAAAAGCAATTGAAAGTGTTCAATAACAAAGATACCGCTCTTGTATATGGAGGATTTGAAAAAATAGATAGTGATGGTAAAAACATTGGAAATCACAGGCCGGTTCTCAAAGGGAAAATACTAAATGATCTTTTATCTCTAAAGGATGATTTTACGGCATCTGCATCAAATCCCATGCTTAGGAAATCTGTCATTATTGAATTGGGTTTGTACAATGAAAAGGTATTAACCGGAGAAGATTATGAATTGTATCTGCGTATAGCAAAAAAGTATTTGATAGATTACACGCCAGAAATAGTTTTAAAAATAAAAACTCATTATGGGTCGAGACTTGGAGATAGACTAAAGGATGCTGCAGAGCTAGAGCTAATGTTACTTGATGATTATTGTGAAATATTTGATAACGACGGGAGATTAAAAAGTTTTTATTTACAACGAATTGGAGGAAAGTATATTCGGATAGGTGAAAATAAATTAGGCAGAAGTTATATAATCAAATCAATAAGATCTTATAGTTTAAATCTGATTGCCTATGCTCAATATCTAGTGTCTTTCTTAAACATAAAAGTATACAGATTCTTACATGATAAATATCTAAAAATACAAAGAAAATTAAGGAGCTAGTTGATGAATTGTATAGTATGTAAAAATAGCAATAATAATTTGATTTATAAAAATCTCAAAGACCGTCTTCATCAAGATATCGAAGGCAAATATAATTTGAAAAGGTGCAATGTTTGCGGTTTAATATTTCTAGATCCTCAACCCACAACTAAGGAAATAACGAGGCATTATCCTAGTGAATATGGCGTATATAATAGTTCAAGCGAAAGTAGGAAAAAGTTCTTAGTAGCAAAATGGATAAATAATGTATTCCTTAAAAAAGAAAATAGTAATATATTTCTAAAAGCAGGTTTAATATTTTTCTATTACAAATTGGCACATTTGCCTGATTTTATAAAAAGTGGGAGAGTTCTGGATGTCGGGTGTAGTCTCGGAGATAGATTGTTAATGTTAAAATACTTGGGTTGGCAAGTCGAAGGGGTAGAGATAAGCAAAAAAGCTGCAGTTATTGCAAGGTGTAGGCTGAAAAAATCAATATATAATAGTACATTTGAAAAAGCCAAATTGCCTAACAACTATTACGATGCTGTTTATCTTAACAATGTATTTGAACATTTTAAAAAGCCAATGTTTTGCCTCAAAAAAATAAGACATATTCTAAAGAAAGGTGGACAACTAATAGTTGTTGTTCCAAATAGTAGTAGTTTGTCATTTAGAATATTTAAACAAAATACATTATTAATTGATGTTCCAAGGCATTATTATACATATAATGAAAATAACTTAACAAGAATTTTAAAAGAAGAGGGATTTATTGTTAATACGGTAGTATATTCTAATTGTTTTTCGTCGTTTTCTTCTGGCTTTGCATTATTGTTAGGGAAGAAAGTAGATTATTTCAAGCTATTAGATAAGATGCTATGGCTTATGGGGTTTGTTTTAGATCCCATCCTAAATGTATTTGGAGTTGGAGATTATTTGATTATTAAAGCCGAAAAGGTCAATAAATGAAGATATTTTATTATATGCCATATCATAAGAGTCTGGGAGCCGATTATTGGATTTATGAAGGTTGGAAATATGCTTTTATTGATTTGGGTCATGAATTTATAGAGATTAATAATTTCTCGAGAGATATAAAAGAGTATACGAAATTTGGATTTCCAGAGATATTATTTATCCCCAATATCGGTGATGTAATGATAAATGAATGCGATACACTTGAATGGGTTAGGAAAAATGGTACTGTTGTTTTTATGGTTGTTCATTGGCCAATGAAAGAACAGGAAATAAAGTCTATACGATCGCGGGACATTGCAGATGTTTATTTTAGTGAAAGAGAACCGGAATCTATGGGTGAATTTTACAACATTACCGGAAAAAAGTATTTTAATATCCCTCAAGCCGCAAATAAAAATTGGCATTTTCCCGTAGAATCTGCTAAAGACTATGAGTATGATATTTTATATTTAGGCGCCAGATTACCAAAAAAGGAGGCAATGTTTAAGAGTGTGCTATTGCCCCTTAAAAAGAAGTATAAAGTGGGAATATTTGGCCCTTATTGGAATAATGAAGACAATTTCCTGCGTTTAGTACAAAAAATATTCAGAAAAATTAAATATGAAAAGTGGGCAAACAAAATCAACGAAATAAGATTTAAGAAATATATTTTTCCAAAAGAGATTCAGAATATGCTATATTCGTCATCAAAAATATGTTTAAACTTTCATGAAAGGGAGAAAGACGGGAGTCAGCCACATCTAATATTAACTCAAAGGACTTTTGTTATTCCGGCTTGCGGAGGCTTTGAAATATGTGATTATGTGCCACCTTTAAGAAAGTATTTTTCCGAAGAAGAAATGGTAATGGCAACAATGGATAAAGAGGATTGGTTTAAAAAGATAGAATATTACATGAATAATGAAAAGGAGCGAAACACGATAAGACAAAAAGGTACTAAACGTGCGTTGTCTGATCATACATATCATAACAGAGTAAAGACGGTAATTGATATTTACACCGAAGTAAGAAATAAAATGTCAGAATATTAGGGACGTGAACTTGTGCAAGCAATAAGGTCTATAGTATTTTAGCAGACTCAAATTCAATAGGTGAGGTCATTAAATGAAAAATATAAAAATACGATTTAGCAGAAAAATGCCGTTTTTGATTTTCTGGTACATTAAGCAATATTCAAGAGCAATAAGATGGATGCTTACAAAAAAAGATAAAGATATAACCGCAATTATTAAGCACAGGATGATTAGAAATTGGGCTAAGGAGGTTAAAATATTTGTTGAGACAGGTACATATTTAGGTGATACTTCATGGGCCGTTAGAAATACATTCAGAGAGATACATACTGTTGAGATGAGTGAAGAACTATATAATGAGGCTCTAAAAAGATTTAAAAATACAAGACATGTTCATTTGTATCAGGGAAATAGTGAAGATATTCTACCATCGATTACATCAAAAATAACGGAAAATGCTGTATTCTTTCTTGATGCCCATCATTCTGGAGGGGTAACTACAAAAGGAAACGATAATACCCCAATTGTAAAAGAAATAAAGGAGATATTTAAGCGTGAAAGAGTCGGTGATATTGTCATCGTAGACGATGCCGATTCATTCACCGGTAAAGATGGATATCCTACAGCTAAAGAAATGCAAATACTCGCTGAAGCCAATGGATTTGCAATGGAAATAGAATGTAACATGATGAAACTGGTGAAAAAATGAAGATATTATTAATAAATCCTCCTCATCTGCAAAAAAAAGGCGCTTTTCCGAGAATAGTATTTGAACCAATAGGATTAAGTTATATTGCTGCGATTCTATTAGAAAATAATTATAAAGTCGAAATTCTAGACACAATTGGATTAGGTTTTAATAAAAAGACTGAGTTGGACGAAAAAAGAGAATTAATTGGGTTGAATTACTTGGAGATTGAAAATGTAATCAGAGAAAAAAATCCTGACATTGTTGGAATAGCGGTTCCTTTTACAATGAGAGCAGAAAGCGCATTTAAAATTGCATCAATAGTTAAACTGATAAATAGCAAAACTATTACGATCCTTGGAGGCATACATATTAGTTCATACTCCGAGGAAAGCATTAAGAATCCAAATGTTGATTATGTTGTCACCGGCGAAGGTGAGATAGCAACCTTAAAACTGGTAAAAGCTATTAAAAAAAATGACATTGAATCTATGAAATTTATTGATGGAATAGGTTATAAGTTAAATGAACAATATATACTAAATCCGCAAATTTCAAAGATCGACAATCTGGATGAAATACCTTTTCCGGCCAGGCAACTATTACCAATGAGCGAGTATGTGAAAGCTTCAAAATTATTATTAACAGGAAGGACTGGAAATAGGTTTAACAGTGTGGTTACCAGTCGAGGATGTCCTTTTAAATGTACTTTCTGTGTTTCGTACAAGCTGATGGGCAGGCAATGGAGATTTAGAAGTCCTGAAAATGTTGTTAACGAAATAGAACACTTAGTAAAAACCTACAAAACGGATTTTATTCATTTCGAAGATGATAATCTAACCTATAAAAAAGAAAGAATAATGAAAATATGTGATTTAATTATTGAAAGAAAGCTAAAAATAAAATGGGATACTCCAAACGGCGTTAGAGCAGATACATTGGACGAAGAGGTTGTCAGAAAAATGAAAGAGTCTGGATGCTCCAAAATTTATGTTGCCCCAGAGTCAGGGAATCAATATGTAGTAGACAATATTATAAAAAAGAAAATGAATCTTCAAAAAGTTGAGGAAGTTGTTAAATTATGTAAAAAACATGGAATAAAAGTAGAAGCTTTTTATGTTATTGGAAATATGGGAGAAACAAAAGAACAAATACAGGATACTATTAATTACGCAAAAAAACTCAGAAAATATGGAGTATCTAAGTCGCATTTTCATATTGCTACACCTTTTGAAGGGACAGAATTATACATAAAAGCGAAAAATGAAGGGTGTCTGGTTGATGCCTACGAGAATGGTGTTAAAGCTGAAGCACAAAGGATACAAACGAAAGAATTTACAGTCAAAGATATTGATGATTTTCTGATGAAGGGTAGTAAAACTAACCCAAAAATACCATTAGATAAAATACATCTAAGTATATTACTATTTATAAGAAACCCTTTGAGATTATTTAAAGCCGTAGTAAGTTACATTTTCAAGGGTAATAGCGGATTGAATAGCTTTTTATAATAACAATTAGTGTGGAGAGAAATATGCTTTTTGTGTTATTTGTTTTACTGATAATAGCATTAGTACAAAGTAAGCTGTTTTACAAAAAAATATTAAATCCGTCTTTAATATTTTTTATTGTATGGTTTGTCGATTTCATATTTTATCAGATAGATCAATCGTATTATGGATATTTTACGCCAATAAGTACCCGAGCCCAGATAATATTTATTGTAAGTGCAATATTTTTTTTAATTGGAACTTTTACTGTAAAGAGAACGAATGGCTTAATAAATAATGTAGAAAATGTAATTAATGACTTACAGTTGAATTTACTGTATAAAATATGTAAATTCATTATGCCGGTGTTCATTATAAGTATTATAGCGAAATGCGTAATATTTGTTAAAAGATATGGCAATCCATTTCAAAGCATGATTTTAATACGGGATGAATATGTTCAAGGTGTATTCAATTTTCCATTTCATTTGGACTTTATTATAAATGTATGTGGCTATCTATTAGTGTTGAATCTGGTAATCATTTACATGCTCAAGAAAAATAAGAAAATATTGCTATTTATTGTTATTGCATTTTTAGGTGTATTTATAAATGATTTTACAGTTGCTGGCAGAGGATGGACGCTTGTTTGGTTTTTTATGCTGATTGGTGTGATATTTATGACTTACAATGTCGTAAATATAAAATTTAAATTACGTCATATTACAGTCCCTACTTTTTTAGCTGCCATTTTTACAGTAATGATATATATTATTTTTGGATTAAGATCTCAGAAAAGTGATGTATCATTTTATGGAATGGTTGTATTAAATACTTTTCAGTATTTTGTATGTAATATTTCTTCATATGGTTATTTTGTTAGCAATCCACTTCCTTCTGGAGTGTTCGGATATTACACATTTGGAGGATTATATAAGATATTCGACGACATTATTAATAGTATATTTAGCATGCATATATATCCAACTTACGACTCATATTATTACTATGCTAATATAAGCGATGGACCAGTTAATTCATCAATTCACCTGAGTTTTTTTTATGCTGATTTTGGAATTGCTGGCGTCATTTTAATAAGTTTTCTTTGGGGATTGTTAGCTTCATATCTATTCTATAAATTGATTTATCGTAAGAGAATAATTGATATACAGCTAGCAGCAATTGCAATTTCAACAATTTTGTTCAGTGTTAGAGGAATATATGGAGAGGGAAGGTTTTTTTGGATGTTAATATTGCTGGTGTTTATTCAGCATAAATATATCAAGTTATATGGGAAAGCAAAATGAAAAACTATCCTCTTGTTTCCATAATAATGCTTGCTTATAACTCAGAGCTGTACATTAAAAGAGGAATAATAAGTGCGTTAAATCAAGATTACAAGAATATTGAATTGTTGATAATAGATAGTAGTCCTAACAAAAAGACAAAAGAGGTAGCTGACGAAATTAAGGATTTAAGAATTAAATATCATTATATTCCAAATTTGGAAATAGGAGCTGCCAGGAATGCTGGAATAAGATTTAGTACTGGAAAATATATTACTTTTTTAGATTCTGACGACAAGTATCTTCCGGAAAAAGTAAAAAAACAGGTTGAATATTTACAAGACAACAGTAAATATAAAATCGCATACTGTAATGCGCTTCATTATTATCAAAATAAGCCCGGTGTGTTTTATAAAAAAGAAATATGTTGTAAGAGCGGAAACGTTTTGTATGATTTACTGGAAACATCTTTGGTAAATCCAAATACAATAATGTTTGAAAAAGAAGTAATGAAGAAAGTAGGGCTAATAAATGAAAGTAAATATTTCCCTGAAGATTGGGACCTCTGTTTAAGAATGGCAGTTGAAGGTTATGAATTTGGATATTTAAATGAAGATCTCGTAATTGTAGAAATGAGAGAGAATAGTAACACAACGTTTGATATCCAAAGTAAATTAAAAGAAAATGCAATTATAATGTTCAATAGCTTGAAGGAAAAAGTTGATAAAGAATATGGGAGTGCATTCAATAATATTATTTTCAAAACAAAAAGATCGCTAGCGCTTGCCTATCTTATAAATAACAACAAAATAATGTTTAGTAAAACTATTTTTGAAATATATAATAAAGGCATTGTAATTCAGGTTATTGTCTTCATGGTTTGCCTCATTCCTAAAGAGATATTAAGAAATATTGTGATATTTACATGGAAAATGAAAAGAAAAAAGAGTTTTGGGCAGGTGGTAAAAAATGACCAAAGATAATATATTAAGTCCCTATATTTCAATTATACTCCCGATTAGAAACGAAGAAAGATATATTGATAGATGTTTAGCCGGTATCTTAAAGCAGTCTATTCCAAAAGAAAAATATGAAGTTATTGTGATAGATGCAAAAAGCAAAGATAAAAGTAAAGAATTATTGAATAAATATACAAAAGTAATTAATATCCGGATATTCGATGATAATAAAGGCAAAATAGCAAGCGGGTTGAATATTGGTATAAAAAACGCATTAGGTAGAATAATAATAAGAGTTGATGCAAGAACAGTTCTTTCGGAAAATTATATTAAGATGCTGCTTGAAACACAAGAGGAAACAGGGGCCGACAATGTTGGTGGAGTACAAAAACCAATTGCAGATGGGGTAACACAGCAGGCTATCGGGATTTCTATGTCAAGCCCTTTTGGGGTTGGAAATGCTCAATTCAGGCTTGGGAACAAAAGCGGTTTTGTGGATACTGTTTACCTGGGGTGCTTTAAACGGGAAATATTCGATAGGATAGGCTATTTTGATGAAGGAAACTCGCTGATCAGTGAGGATTCTGATATGAATCAAAGAATCAGAGAAACTGGTGGTAAAGTTTATTTAAACAAGGATATAATCGCATATTATTATCCGAGAGAGAGTTTTCTCGATTTCTGGAAACTATATTTTCATTATGGCGAAGCGAGGGCCGGAAATATTATTAAAACAAAAAAACTTACCTCTTGGCGTCAAAGTGTGCCACCACTCCTGATAATATCTCTTTTGTTAACTTTGATTGGTGGACTATTTAGTATAGTTTTAATATATATATTTATAAGTATTGTTGGCTTGTATTTGGTTTTGGATCTAATTATATCTGGTATTGTAAGTTTTAATAAGAAACAAGCTCGATTGCTTCCATTACTATTTATAGCTTTTCCATGTATGCATTTTTCATGGGGATCTGGACTAATAATACGGCTATTTACAGTTCTAAATCAGGTGGTACTAAGAAGACTCTTTAATTACAATCCTCAGGTTTAAAAACAACATTATCTGCTTCAGTAAATACATTAATATCTTTCTCGTAATTCGAATTTAAAATATTATATGCTTTGTATCCATATTGTTTCATATACTCTAATAGATCATTTCTAGTATGTTTGATAAATTGATATGCTTGAGGCACTATTTCACATATAATAATTGGCCTATCTTTTGTCTTCTCGAAATATTTTGACAATCCTTTGAGAATAAAATATTCAAACCCTTCCGCATCTATTTTTATTATTCTAATTTTATTTAAATTATTATTTAGCAAATAATCATCTAGTCGTATAACTGGTACCTGAATCGTCTCTATAGGGATAGCCGCATTTGCATTCTTCACTAGTCCTTTAACTAATGAGCTGCCTCCCCAATGGGGAGGTTTTAAATAATCCATTTCTATCATCCCATCCTTCTCTCCTAAAGCTTTATTATTTGCTTTTATCTTATAGGATGGATTCATCTTGGTAAATTCATTTACATATTTATAATAGTTTGGAACTGGCTCAAAACTATGAATTTCGCCTTCCGTTCCAACTATACTGGCAGCAATAGCTGACATATATCCAATATTTGCTCCCACATCAATAAAAATATCTCCTTTTTTCAAATACTTATATAAATTATAAACAGTTGATACTTCATAACAATTATAGAATATTTGTTTGCTGGCTCGGTCAATGCCAAGAGATTTAAAATCTATTAGTAACTTCACATTCCCTAATGTCAAAATATTGTTTTTCGGTTTAAATTGAAAATCGCTTAAAAATAATAAGAAATTAGATTTAAGATATTGAAATAGTATTGTGGGATTCAAAAATAAGGTAGTAAATCCTTTTTTTACTCTGCGAAGCTCATAAGTTATTCTTTTTTTGTTCATTAATTCCTCCAAATATATTCTATAGAAAACATTTGTGCGTGAAATATTATAATTATTTAATGCAATTTCAGATTTTGATATTCATTCAAATACTCCTAGATTTGCTTGCAAAATATTATGCTAAGGCAACCTACGTTAGTATATAGAAAAAGAGTGTTAAAAACAAGAATTTAATTCACTGCTGGCATGTTAATGAAGTGATGAAATTATGATGAATATCTGATATAATAATACGATTTTTAAATTTACGGAGGGTAAAATAATGTTTAGGAACAAGAAAATACTGGTAACTGGTGGCGGTGGTTTTATTGGCAGTCATCTTTCGAAGGTGTTGTTAAACAATGGGAATTTTGTGAGGGTGGCGGATATTAAGTGGGATGATTATATGAAGGAAAAGTATTATAGTGAAAAAATGACGGCTGACCTTCGGGAGAAAAAGAACTGCATTAAAGCTACAAAGGGTATGGATTTTGTATTCAATTTAGCGGCAAATATGGGGGGAATAGGGTTTATAGAAGAAGTTGCGGCGGAAGTGATGCATGACAATGTGCTTATAAATACTCATATGTTGCAATCATGTGTTGAGAATAAGATAAAAAGGATGTTCTACTCTTCCTCGGCTTGTATCTATCCTACATACAAACAGACGAAATCTTCTATTGTTCCTTTAAAGGAAGAGCATGCTTATCCTGCTGATCCGGATAATTTCTATGGTTGGGAGAAATTGTTTGTTGAAAAAGAATGTGAGGCCTACCAGAGGGATTATGGATTATGTGTAAGGGTGGCAAGATTCCATAATATTTACGGGCCTGAAGGTACATACAAAGGTGGGCGCGAGAAATCACCGGCAGCTATATGCAGGAAGGTGGCGTTTGCAAAGAATCCGGGTACAATAAATATTTGGGGTGACGGGAAACAGACAAGGTCCTATTGCTATATTGATGATTGCGTAAGAGGGATAATAATGCTTATGGAATCAAAATATGAAAAACCGATAAATATTGGTTCTGATAGAGGTATTTCGATCAACGACATGGTTGATATTGTCGCTGGTTTTGAAAATAAAAAACTAAAAAGAACGCATGATTTAAGCGCGGCGCAGGGAGTTCGTGGGCGTAACGCGGATTTAACGCTTGTGAAAAAGGTTCTTGGTTGGAAACCGGAGATTAGATTGGAGGATGGATTGAGGAATGTGTATTTCTGGATAAAGAAGATGGAAGGGTTACGATAGAACAAATTCGAAGAACTAAACTCGAAATTCGAAACAAAATCGGTGTAAGATATGGGGAAAGTGCAAAACGAAATAAATGACCCCCAACCATACCTTCCCCCTATTAAGTGGAGGGGGAAGAGAACGAAGGTGAGGAAGACAACATGAAAAAGAATTTTTGTAAAGAGTTTTTGAAAGAGATGAAGAAAGCGGCTGACCTGATTGAGGTTAGTAAGGTTGAAAGTATTGTTAATGAGCTGGTGAAGGTTAGGAAGAATAAAGGTCGGGTGTTTATGCTGGGAGTCGGCGGAAGTGCGGCTTCGGCAAGTCATGTTGTTAATGATTTGAGAAAGCTTTGCAGTGTGGAAACTTACGCGCCTATGGATAATGTGTCGGAACTGACAGCCAGGACAAACGATGAAGGGTGGGATACCGTGTTTGCGGAATATCTCAGAGGTTCTAGGCTTTCAAAAAAGGATGCGATATTTATTCTTTCTGTTGGCGGCGGTAATGCTGAAAAGAATATCAGTCCGAATCTTGTTAAGGCAATTGATTTTGCAAAAGAAGTAAAAGCTTCTATTCTTGGCGTTGTCGGGAAAGACGGCGGCTATACGGCAAAATCTTCAAAAAATGTAGTAATAATACCGACGATTGATCCAAGCCACATTACTCCGGTAACGGAGTCGTTTCATTCAGTTATTTGCCATTTGATAGTAACTCATCCGAAATTGAAGACGATGCCGACGAAATGGGAGTCTACGCGATAACCGAAGGTTATCTGGATGCTTGGCAAGAGCAGTAGAGCAGGGAATGCAATTGGCGAATAAAAAGCTTTTACCCGTAACTCGTAACCCGCTACTCGTAACTAATAGGAAAATGCAAATATGCAAAATAAAGCCGTATTCTTTGACCGAGATGGGGTCATTAACAAACCGGTGATAATAGATAATAAACCGTTTACGCCGGAGAGTTTAAAGGAACTTGTTTTTACTGATGGGATAAGGGAAACGCTAGTAGAGTTAAAGAAATCTGGGTTTCTTTTGTTTGTTATTACGAATCAGGCGGATGTGGCTCGAGGGAAGAGAACTAAAGAAAACGTTGAAGAAATAAGCGCTTATATATTAAAAGAATTACCGTTGGATAAGGTGTATTGCTGCTATCATGACAATAAAGATAACTGTAATTGCAGAAAACCAAAGCCCGGAATGCTTTTAACTGCTTCAAAGGAATTTGATGTTGACCTGACAAAAAGTTATGTTGTTGGCGACAGGTGGAGCGACGTTGAAGCAGGAAAGAATGCGGGATGCAAAACGATATTTGTAGATTACAACTATGATGAGAAACTGAGAAGTGAACCGGATTATACGATAAGTAACGTAACCGGAATTTTGGGATGTATTAGGAGCCTGTAATGAAAAAAGTAAAAGATCTAAAAATAAAAATATTTGCGGATGGGGCGGATAAAAAAGGGATGATGGAGATGCACAAAAAACCCTTTATCAAGGGCTTTACAACAAATCCGACCTTAATGAAAAAAGCCGGGATAAAAGATTTTAAAGCATTTTCTTTGGATATTTTAAAAGCGATTCCTGATATGCCGGTGTCTTTAAGCGTTTTTTCGGATGACTTTGCCGATATGGAAAAACAGGCATTGGAAGTGAGCAAATGGGGAAAGAATGTTTATGTTAAAATTCCGATTACTAATACTAAAGGCGAAGGAAGTTATGCTCTGATAGAAAGACTTGCGAAGCAAGGTGTTAAGCTGAATGTGACGGCGCTCTTATCATTGGAGCAAGTACAAGGTGTCGCGGATGCGGTGAAAAATAACGTTTCCTGCTTTGTTTCTGTTTTTGCGGGAAGAGTTGCCGATACAGCGGTTGATCCTGTTGTACTTATGACTGAAGCTATGAAGATAATCAAGCCGTACAAAAAAATGGAATTGCTTTGGGCAAGTCCCAGAGAGCTTTTAAATATTTTCCAGGCGGATGAGATAGGATGCCATATAATTACTGTCACAAATGATATTTTAAAAAAGCTGGATCTCGTAGGGAAAGATTTGAACGAGTACTCTCTTGAAACAGTGAAGATGTTCCATAATGATTCAGTAGAATCCGGATATAAGCTATAGTTAAATAAAAATTATTGGTAGCCGCATCCCTTTAGGGTGCGTCTCGCAGGCTAAAGCCGTGCGCCTACCTTTTACAAAAGAACTATTACCAAAGAGGACAATAAATGAAATATTTTGTGACAGGCGGGGCGGGTTTCATAGCGAGTAATCTTGTTGATAGATTATTATTTAACGGAGAGCAGGTTGTCGTATATGATAACTTTTCTACAGGAATTGAGGAATTTTTAACTGAATCGAAGAAAAATAAGAGATTCAAATTAATACGCGGGGATCTGCTCGATCAAAAAAAGCTTGGCAGGGCAATGACCGGTTGTGATTTTGTTTTTCATCTGGCTGCAAATGCAGATGTCAGATTCGGGTTGAATCATCCGGAAAAAGATTTACAGCAAAATACTATAGCTACTTTCAATGTATTGGAAGCAATGAGGAAAAACAAGATCAAAAAAATAGCTTTTTCTTCAACAGGGTCAATATATGGAGAAGCAACGGTAATCCCCACCCCTGAAGATGCTCCACTCCCTATCCAAACATCTTTATACGGTTCTTCAAAACTGTCAGGAGAAGGTTTGATTTCTTCTTATTGCGAAGGGTATGGCTATCAGGCATGGATATTCAGGTTTGTATCTATTCTCGGGGAAAGATATACTCACGGGCATGTGTTTGATTTTTATAAAAGCTTATTGAAAAATCCTAAGGAATTGTATGTTTTAGGCAATGGTAAACAAAGAAAATCGTATTTATATGTTCAGGATTGTATTGATGCCATTTTCTTTGCCATAACCAAATCTAAAGATAAAGTAAACATTTTCAATCTTGGGACGAATGAATATTGCTGTGTCAATGATTCAATCGGCTGGATAACCGGTTATCTTGGAATGAAGCCGAAGTTAAAATACTCCGGAGGGGAAAGAGGATGGATAGGTGACAATCCTTTCATTTTTCTGGAGACGAAGAAAATCAGAAAGCTCGGATGGAAGCCTAAACTAACAATAGAAGAAGCCATAATAAAGACGGTTAAATATCTGGAAAACAATAAGCAAATATTAGGAAAAAGATAATGAAGATCTGTGTTTTTGGTCTATGGCATTTGGGAACAGTTGTTTCTAACTGCCTTGCGAAAATTGGACATGATGTGGCCGGGTTGGATTTTGATAAGAAAGTAATAGCAGGTTTAAATGAGGGAAAAGCGCCGCTTTTTGAACCCGGACTGGATTATTTATTAAAAGAAACCCTGAAAAACGGGAAAATCCGATTTACATCAGAAAAGAACGCTGTAAAAGAATGCGAAGTATTGTGGATTGCTTTTGATACTCCGGTTGATGCCGATGATAATGCGAATGTGGAGTTTGTTGAAAAGCAAATCCTATCTGTTATCAAATATTTAAAAAATGATTCTAAAGTCGTAATCTCCTCTCAAGTACCCGCGGGCTTTACCAGAAAACTAAAAAATAAATATGCAAAACTTTTCCCCGGCACAAAGGTATATTTTGCCTGCTCTCCTGAGAATCTCCGGCTGGGCAAAGCAATTAAAGTGTTTATGGAGCCGGACAGAATAATTATAGGAACTGAAAAAGAAGAGAAAATAAAATTTGAAGAACTATTCCTTTCAATAAGCAGCAAGCTTGAATGGATGGGCATTGAATCCGCGGAAATGACAAAACACGCGATAAACGCGTTTCTGGCCGCAGAAGTTAGTTTTGCCAACGAACTGGGTACGATATGCGAGCAGATTGGCGCCGATATGAAGGAAGTCGAAAGAGGACTTAAAACGGAAGAAAGAATCGGACCGAAAGCCTATCTCAAAGCAGGGACGGCTTTCTCAGGCGGTACGCTGGCAAGAGATATAAGGTTTCTTTCCGTTCTGGGGGATAAATACAAACTACCTTTGCACCTTATCAGGTCTGTAAAGAAAAGCAACGATGAACATAAAAATTGGATACAAAACAAATGCAAAGAATGTCTGGGTGGGTTAAAAAATAAGAAAATTGCAATCCTGGGACTAACATATAAACCCGGCACGGACACGTTAAGAAGGTCTCTTTCGGTTGAATTGTGTAAGGAGCTTAAAAAAGCAGGAGCTGTTATTTTGGCATTTGACCCTGCGGTTAAAAAATTACCCGCTGACTTGAGTAAAATAATTAAACTTTGCGGAGATATCAAAGAAACTGTAAAATCTGCTGATTGTGTTGTTATCTCCACGGAATGGCCGTTTTTCAGGGAAATGTCATCAGGCAATACTGATATTATAGCTTCGAAACATGTGATTGACGCGAACGGATTTATGAAAGAGCTATTCAAAAAATATAATAAAATGAAATATTATTCTGTCGGAGGGAAGTAATGGAGCTTGAAAACAGAAGCGCAATTGTTACCGGCGCTAATCAGGGTTTAGGACTTGAAATTGCGAAAGAATATTTAAAAGAAGGCGCGTCGATTCTTATCTGCGCCAGGAACAATGCTAAACTTAAAGAAGCGGAAAAAATATTAAGAGCAGGACTTACAAATAAACAAAAGCTTATTGCTGTTCAGGCAGACGTCTCCAAAGAAGCTGATGTTAAAAATATTATTAATTCGGCAATAAAAGAGTTTAAAAAAGTAGATATAGTTGTGAACAACGCCGGTGTTTACGGACCAAAAGGGGCAATAGAAGACGTAAACGGTAAAGAATGGATAGATGCTGTAACTATAAACCTGTATAGCGTATTTTATATGTGCAAATATATAATCCCTCATATGAAGGCAAATAATTACGGGAAAATTGTAAATCTATCAGGCGGTGGGGCAACTGCGCCTTTGCCAAGAATAAGCGCTTATGCGGCTTCAAAAGCGGCTGTGGTAAGGTTGACGGAAACATTGGCGAAAGAATGCGAATTAAATAAAATAGATATAAACGCAATTGCTCCCGGTGCATTGAACACCCGGCTTATTGATGAAGTTCTTGAAGCAGGGCCGGAAAAAGTCGGAAAAGCGTTTTATGAAAAAACAGTTAAGCAAAAGCAAGACGGTGGCACTCCTTTAAATGTCGGCGCGGCTCTTTCTGTTTACCTTGCCTCAGCAAAAAGCGACGGGATAAGCGGAAGATTAATAAGCGCAGTATGGGATCCCTGGAAAGACCTTGAGAAACATAAAGCTGATATGCAAAAAAGCGATATATATACTTTAAGACGGATTGTTCCTGAAGACAGAGGACAGAAGTGGAGCTAAAATGAATATTGGGATAATTGGCTGCGGTCTAATTGGAAAAAAGCGGGCGTTAAATATTTCTTCCGAAGATAAGATATTTGCTGTTTGCGATATTAATTCTGTTTCCGCAAAAGAGCTTGGCAGTTTATATAATTGCAAAAGCCTAAACAACTGGAAGGAGCTTATTGCAGATAAAAGTGTAGACATTGTTGTAGTTTCTACTACTCATAATCTGCTTGCAGAAATATCTTTAGCCGCTATAAAAAATGGCAAGCATGTTCTAGTCGAAAAACCTGCCGCAAGAAATGCTGATGAGCTTCAAAAGGTCTTAAAAATATATAATAAAACAAAAAAGATAATAGTAAAAGTCGGTTTTAATCATCGGTTCCATCCTGCAATGCAAAAAGCAAAAGCCATGATAAGTAGCGGAGACATTGGCAAATTGATGTTTATTCGGGGAAGGTATGGCCATGGCGGCAGGGTTGGCTATGATAAAGAATGGAGAGCTGTTCCTCAAATCTCAGGTGGTGGCGAATTATTAGACCAGGGAATGCATTTAATAGACCTGTCGAGATGGTATATGGGCGACTTTTCAAAGTCAACCGGAATAACGAAAACATATTTTTGGAATATGAAAGTTGAGGATAATGCTTTTATGCTGCTTACAACTAAGAATAGGCAGGTGGCACAGCTTCATGTAAGCTGGACAGAATGGAAAAACACATTTTCCCTTGAAATATACGGCAAAACGGGTAAAATAGCAATTGACGGCTTAGGCAAGAGTTATGGAACAGAGAAGTTAACATATTATAAAATGAGTGAGAAGATGGGACCTCCTGATACAAAAGTATTTGAATTTCCCGGAGAGGATAACTCATGGAAAGAAGAATGGCTGGATTTTAAAAAAGCAATTAAAACAGGAAAAGAACCGTGCGGCAACTTAGAAGATGCTTGTAAGGCTTTACAAATAGTAAAAGCAATCTATAAGGAGAACAGGAATGATTATCGTTAGAAGCCCTTTGAGAATATCCCTCGGCGGCGGAGGCACCGACTTGCCTTCCTATTATAAAAAGTTCGGCGGGTTTTTAATTGCCTCTGCTATCGATAAATACATCTATATTACCGTGCATGAAACATTTATTGACGATATGATAATAAAATATTCTAAACTTGAAAGGGTGCCGGCAATACATAAGATTGAGCATCCGATAATAAGAGAAACTGTAAAAATGCTGGATATTAAAAATATGAATATTGAATTAACCAGCATGGCTGACATTCCTGCCGGGACGGGGCTGGGGTCTTCGGGGAGCTTTACTACGGCGCTCCTGCAGGCGCTCCATGCATATAAGCGGAACCTGGTACATCCTCATGAACTGGCGGAACAGGCGTGTCATATTGAAATAGATCTATTGAAAGAGCCGATAGGAAAACAGGATCAGTACATTGCTGCCTACGGAGGGATTACTTGTTTTGAATTTCACAAGGATGACAAAGTCAGGGCGTATCCTTTAAAAATAGATAAGGAAACATTATATAATCTGGAGGATAATTTACTTTTGTTTTTCACGGGGTATTCGAGGTCTGCAAGCGGAATATTAAAAGACCAGCATGAAAAAAGTAATAAAGATGACAAAGAGATGCTGGATAATCTTCATTTTATAAAAGACATAGGGCATAAGACAAAAGAAGCTCTTGAAAACGGCAACTTGCATGAGTTTGCAAGGCTTATGGATGTACATTGGCAAAAGAAGCGGGAACGCACCAAAGGTATGTCGAATGATAAGATAAACGAGTGGTATGAGCTGGCAAAGGATAACGGCGCTTTAGGCGGAAAACTAATCGGGGCAGGCGGCGGCGGATTTTTGATGTTTTATGCGGAAGATAAGACAAAGCTCCGCCATGTAATGAAGGAAGCGGGCCTTAAGGAAGTAAGGTTTAAATTTGATTTTGAAGGAACCAAGGTTATTGTTTCATGAAAGGAATTAGTGTTGTAATAATTGCCGGAGGTCTTGCTACAAGGCTCCGGCCTATCACGGAAAAGATTCCCAAGTCCTTAATAGATATAAACGGAAAGCCCTTTCTGGAATACCAGCTAAGATTACTAAAAGAAAAAGGATTTACGGATGTTGTTTTATGTTTGGGGTATTTAGGATCAATGATTGAGAAAGAGTTTAAAGACGGCAGTAATCTGGGAATGAGTATACAATACAGCTACGACGGTGACAAGCTCTTAGGCACCGGCGGGGCGGTTAGGAAGGCGTTACCGCTGCTTAGCGATGTTTTTATAGTGATGTATGGGGATTCTTACCTTGATGTTGATTATAATGCAATAGTAGAAGCTTTTAATAATGACAAAGAGAAGCCACTGGGAATGATGACAGTTTACAGGAATGACAACAAATTTGACAAAAGTAATATAGTATATAAAGACGGCAGAATAATCGCCTATGACAAAAAGAACAAATTACCCGGAATGGATTATATAGATTGGGGATTAAGTGTTTTCAGGAAGGAAGCGTTTGAAGAAGTGAATAAAGCAAAAAATGCAAGTAAAGCAAGTACAGAAACAAAAGAGAGTAAAGAAAAGTTTGATCTTGAAGAATTGATGAAAATATTGATTGCAAAGAAAAAAATGGCGGGATATGAAGTAAGAGACAGGTTTTATGAGATAGGTTCAGTTGAGGGCTTGGAAGAGTTAAGAAAGAAGCTGGCGAACGAAGTGAGTAAAGTGAATAAAGTGGGAACAGCAAAAGAAGTAACTGAAGCAAAAACAGAGAAATATTGAAGTTGCAACTTCTAAAATTCCCAAGAAAGATTACTCTTTTCTGAAGCCTATTTGCTTTACTTTTTTAACTTTTTTTGGGGAGTCTTACTAATGAAGAAAGAGGGACAGCCACACTTGTAGGTTGAATTCCTCCCCTCGATGAGACCTTTAAAACGTTTATGATCGCCGTAATTGTCGGCTTTTAACCTTTCCAATCGGACAAAGATTCTACTCACCCCTTGAGCAACCGAAAGGTTGATCATACCGAATGAGAATGGCGGGAGCCCTCTAAAAATTACTGTTATAGGTTTTTCATTAATAGGTTTGTGCTTTCCCCTAGAGAGCATAAGCCGAAGAGCTTGTAACATTAAAAGGCAAGCTACTGTGAAGTCCAGGGCGAGAGGTTGCGCCTGCGTAAATGGCTTCTCCGTAGCCGGCCGGCGAATATTAGATTGTGCCCTCCATTTATTTGATAAACCTCGAGACTGGTATCAAGTAAAATACAGCCAAAATAAGCGATTTTAACGAAAAATACTATATGCTATTACATTGACATATAGTACTTTTTGTGATATATTTCTTTTGTTATGATAAAAAGAACATTTTGGCAAAATAATATTGAAGCGGCTTGGAAAAGACACTCAGTAATCTGGCTTTCCGGTATAAGAAGAGCCGGCAAGACATTTCTTTGCAGAAATATTGAAGGTGCCGATTATTATGATTGCGAACTTCCAAGTATTAGAGAAAAGCTTAAAGATCCTGAGAAATTTCTTAATAATAATAAAAATAGAATACTGGTTTTTGATGAAATCCATAGATTGGGTAATCCTTCCGAACTGCTTAAAATAGCCGCAGATTATCACCAAAATATAAAAGTTATTGCTACTGGCTCATCAACACTTGGCGCATCGTCAAAGTTTAGGGATACTCTTACGGGGAGAAAGAGTAATATCTGGATGACACCAATGATTTATACCGATATTTCAGAATTTTCAAATGTTAATATCAAACATCGAATGTTAAAAGGAGGGCTTCCTCCATTTTTTATGGCAAAAACTGATAATGAAAAAGACTATCAGGACTGGATAGATTCATACTGGGCAAAAGATGTACAGGAATTATTTAGATTAGAAAGCAAGAGTTCATTTCAAAAGTTTTTAGAGCTTCTTATTTATAATAGCGGTGGAATGTTTGAAGCAAACACATATGCTGTTCCTTGCGAAGTAAGTAGAGGTACCATCTCAAATTATTTAAAAATACTTGAGGAAACATATGTTGTTACTGTTGTTAAACCTTTTAATTCACATAAACCTACGGAGATTGTGTCTGCTCCAAAAGTATATGTTTTTGACACCGGTTTTGTATCTCACTTTAAGGGATGGCATGATTTAAAAAATAAAGATTGCGGAATACTCTGGGAACATCTAATTTTAAATGAAATATTAGCAATTAGTCAAAGAAATATGGCATATTATTGGAGGACTAAAAAAGACTGCGAGGTTGATTTTATTATTCCATTAAAAAACAAAAGCCAAGTAGCAATTGAATGTAAATGGAGCTTCAAGTCATTTGATGCGCAAAACGTTGTTATTTTTCGTAAAAACTATCCTACGGGAGACAATATTGTTGTAGCACATGATGTAGAGGATGAATTCTTTAAAGATATAAACGGAGTAAAAATTAGATTTCTGAATTTAAAAAACTTTGAAAAATATTTAGTTTCATTGTTTCCTGCATAAATTATTATTTTGAGAGTAGCCAAGGCGAGAGATTGCATTAGCATCTTGAGTCTACCCAGCCACCCTTATAGGTTGAATTCCTCCCCGGAAAAAGGTAAGAATAAATGAGGGACATTAATGTTTTTGAAAAATACTACTCTTTCCTGAAACCGATTTGCTTTACTTTTTTAACTTTTTTTGGGGAGTCTTACTAAGTCCAACTTCCAATTCTTTAATTGTAGGAAAGCTTGATTTAAGTTTCTTTGGTAATGAATGGGACAATATATATTGAGAAATGCCGATTGGTTTACGAATATCACTCAAAGCATATTCGGCGACCATTTTATCTCTATTTTTACAAAGCAAGAGTCCTATGGTTGGCAGATCTCCTTCGCTGCGTAACCGGTTATCAACTGCCTTGAGGTAAAAATTCAGTTTTCCTGCATGTTCCGGTTCGAAATCTCCGGTCTTTAGTTCAAGCACCACATAACAATGAAGACGAGTATGGTAGAACAAAAGATCGATAAAAAACTCGCGTTCCCCTACTTGAACAGGCACCTGTCTGCCAAGAAATGCGAACCCTGTGCCCAGTTCCAGCAAAAACTTCATTACATGATTTACCAAGGCATTTTCAAGTTCGTTTTCGTCATGTTCTTTTGACATGTTCAGAAAATCGAAGATGAATGGATCTTTAAGCGCTTGTTCGGCGAGGTCTGAGTTTGACTTTGGCAAGACAGACGCAAAATTATTAATGGACCTGCCTTTACGTTTATATAGGCCATTTTCTATCTGATGGACAAGAACATTACGGCTCCAGCTATTTGAAAGAGTGTTCTGTATATAAAATAGGGCTTCGTTTATGTTTTTACATTTGGACATAATGGCGATATTATGCCCCCATGGTATTTGGGTTAATTGGGCAACAACTTGTTGCCCAATTGGACTATTTTTTGTATAAAACAGATACCATTGACGGATATACTTAAGATTTCGTAATGAAAAGCCTTGCATGGCGGGGAATTCCGAAGCAAGGTCTTTACTTAAATGGATTAATAATCCTTCTCCCCATTTTGTTTCTTTTTGTTTAAGTACAATATCTTTTCCCATACTCCAATACAACTCGAGTAATTCAGTGTTGACCTTCAGAGTTGCTTTAATCTGAGCATTACGCACTCTTATCTTAATATCAGAGAGCCATGCCTTATAGACTTTATCAAAATGAATTTCAGATTTCATATATTTCTCCCTTGAGAAAATAGATAATAGTATTTTACAGAAAAACAGAAGAAAAAGCAAATAAAGAAAGAGAAGCAGGGGAAGCAAGAACAGGAATAACAGTGAGTAAAGTGAAGAAAGTGGAAACAGGGACGACAGTAAGAGAAGCAGGAGAAGTAAAGGAAGCAAGTACAGTAAGTGAAGCAAAAGAAGTAAGAACAGCAAAAACAGAGAAATATTTAAATTCTTGCCGTTACTCTCTTTAATCTGCTATAATTAGTCCAAGGTCACCTAAGGGGTGAGATAAAGGCAAATTCGAAGCACTAACCCTCCAAAAAGATTGGCGGGTGACTAATATTTATATACTAAGGTCAGTCAAATTCGAAACTTATTGTATTAATAAAGCTCAAGGGGGAAAGGGTATGTTTTTGAAAGAATCCGAAGTATTAGAGTTGAAAAAATCAACGTCTGAAATTAAAGAGGCAATAGTTTCTATCTCTTCTATCCTGAATAAACATCAGAGGGGCGAGTTATATTTTGGCGTTAAGAATGACGGGGAGATTGTAGGTCAGACAATCGGAGCGTCTACTCTGCGGGATATTTCTCAGGCAATATCGAATCATATCGAACCAAAGATATATCCTTCAATAGATGCGGTTAATATCAGAGGTAAAACCTGCATTAAGATTGAGTTTCAAGGCGAAGATATTCCCTACCATGCTTATGGCCGGGTTTATATTAGAGTCGCAGATGAAGATAGGCAGTTAAGCCCTAATGAAATAAGAAAAGTTATTTTAAAAAAGAATAAGGATAAATATATATGGGAATCGGAATATTCAGGTTTCGATATTAAAAAGGTAAGCGAAAAGGCAGTAAAAAGCTTTATCAAAAAAGCGAAAATATTTAAAAGAATAGATTTTGGTTTCAGTGGTGTAAAAACAGTTCTAAATAAATTAGGATTGATGCGCAATCAGAAGCTGTTAAAGCCGGCAGAGCTGCTGTTTTGTAATAATGATACATTTGAAGTACAGGCTGCGGTCTTTGCCGGTACTGATAAAATAACATTTTTGGATATAGATAAATTTACTGGAAATTTGTTTGATATTTTGGAGAAATCCGAAGCTTATATAAGAGAGCACATTAATTGGGGCGTAAAATTCGGGAGATTGGAGAGGGAGGAAGTTCCGGAAATACCTATTAAAGCGATAAGAGAAGCTCTGGTAAATTCGTTGTGTCATAGAGATTATTCAGTTCCCAAGGGCAATGAAATTGCGATTTTTAAGAACAGGGTTGAAATATACAATCCTGGTGAATTTCCGGAAGAGTTATCGCCGGAAGATTTTATAAAAGGTAAAGAAAGATCTGTTTTACGAAATCCGCTTATTGCCGAAGTATTTTATAAAGCAAAAGAAATAGAAAAGTGGGGTTCCGGGCTAAAACGAATTAATGATGAATGCAAGGCGGTTAAAATAAAAGTTGAATTTAAAGTTCTTAAAACAGGATTTATGGTTGTCTTCTATAGGCGGGAAAAAGCCGAAGCACCAGTTCCTAATAAAACACACAGAAAACACACAGAAAACACACAGAAAATAATAGAGGCTATAATTAAAAATCCGGCAATATCAAGAAAGCAGCTTTCAAGAGATACTAAAATGAGTGTCAGCAGTGTTATTCATCAGCTGAGAACATTGCAGAAAGACAAATATATAAAACGTGTTGGCCCGGACAAAGGCGGCTATTGGGAAGTAATAGAAAACAGCTAAGGGAAGAAGAGAAAGCAGTAACAGTAAAAAAAAGCAAAAACAGTAGAAGAATTAAGAGAAGTAAGAACAGAAAGAAAAGACCCTGGATCTCCACCACAAAGCGTTGGTGGATCAAAGACCCGCTATTAAAAACTACAGGATGACAAAGGGAAAGAAAAGTTTGACCTGGAAGAATTGATGAAAATATTGATTGCAAAGAAAAAATGGCGGGATATGAAGAAAGGGAAGCAGGGGAAGCAAACAAAGCAAGTACAGTAAGTGAAGTGAAGGAAGTTGAGGAAAGTCTAAATATCAGACAGGTATACTTTCCGAAATCCACCTAGGCGGATGAATAAAGTGGGAACAGCAAAAGAAGTAACTGAAGCAAAAACAGAGAAATATTGAAGTTGCAACTTCTAATATTCCTATGAAAGATTACTCTTTTCTGAAACCGATTTGCTTTTTGGGTTTGGTTGGTTGATTTATCATCCTTCGAATCTGGCCAATTATATCTTTTATTACCTCGCTCCTCCAAAAAGATTGGCGGACAGGCGTGGGTTTCTATTTTGTTGTCATGTAATTCCATTTTGCTTTCAATTTTTGCAAGTTTTTCAAGTATTTCCTTGTGGGTTAATAAATACCTTCTAAATGAAACAAAAACACGCATTATTTCTATGTTAATTGTGATGGCTCTATCGCTGTTTAAAACACCCGATAGCATTGCGATACCTTGCTCTGTAAAGGCATAAGGATTGTAGCCGCCTAGATATTTCCTGGATGGTATCGCAAATTGCGATACCATGGTCGCGACTTCTTCATCTGTTAATTGAAACATGAAATCTGCAGGGAAGCGCTTTATGTTTCTTTTAACTGCCTCGTTTAAAATTCTGGTCTCAACCGCATACAATTCCGCAAGATCCGAGCTTAACATTACGTATTCGTTCCTTATAAGGTGTATTTTGCTTTCTATTGCTTTTAAAACTATCGGATGTTTTTCAATCATTTTGTTTCTCCCTTGAGAAAATAGATAAGAGTATTATGCAAAAAAATAGTAGAAAAAGCAAATTAAAGAAAGAGAAGCAGGGAAAGTGCGGACAATGAGCAAAGTGGAGAAAGCAAGAGTAGCAAGTACGAAGTACGAGGTCCAAAGTAAGAAGTTAAAGCAGGAAAAACAAAAGCAGTGAAAAGGGATGACAAACAGGGAAAAGTGAGGCAGGATAAAGACAGAGGTTTAGATGGTTGTCCGCCAATTATGTTAGGCGGATCTCTGGAAGAGATGCTTGGAGGCTTGGCGATTGCAAAAAAAACAAAGGGATGACAAACTAGGAAATGTGAGATACAATGAAGATAGACGCGCGGAGGCTCAGAAGCGCAGCAAGAACTGATATATTGGATGGATTTTTATCTACTCTCGATTTTCGATTGTCTATTTTCTGCCATGACTGCTTCATGGCTAGGGGGATTATGAAAACCTTTAAATTACACTCCAGGGTGATAATAATTGTTTTGGTGTTGGTTCTTTTTGCTATGAATAGCAAGGCGAGGGCGGTGGAGATTCCTGATGATAAGTTTAACCATGCTATGATAGGGTTTGCCATCGGGGCTATTTCTACAAAATGGATGGACGCGCAATATACTTTGGAGTATAAGACTTGTACTACAGAAGGACTCCTTAAGATTTGTGATAGAAGAATGAAAGAAAAAGACCTGTGGTTCTATACCGTTCCGGTTCTCACGATTATAGGTTATGCTCTTATAAAAGAAATAACGGATAGTAATTTTGATGAAAATGATTTTCTTTATTCGGTAGTGGGTGGAGTAGCGGGAATAACGCTCATTTCATGGTAACGGATGGAAGCGCAGAGGCTCGGATGCTTGGAGGCGCGGCAAAAACAGAAAAAACAGTGAAGAAAGTGGGTAAAGAAAAAAGCCTGGTCGCCGGCTTTTAGGCGAGCAGTCCGCCAACGCTTTTTGGCGGAAAGAGCAGTAGAAGAAGGAATAGAATCAAGAACTGCTCCTCATTAATTTTGCACTCATTGTGTGCCGATTTCCGGAAAGATTGTGAACGCTTTGCGTTCATAATTGAAAATTAGGTTTCTTTGAAAGTCAATTCTTGACGCAGTCTGTCGATAATATTATGACTGAGTTGACCAACAGGTTGTTGGCTGATTTAGCCCTCCTCTTGACATTATAGACATATGTTGCTATAATTACTGTAGTATATATGACAGCATTGTAAGGTGGTCAAATATACAAAAAGGAGAATAATAAGATGAAAAAAATTAAGACGATGGTTTATCTTGATCGAGACTGTAAAAAGAAAGCTTTAGAACTCAAAAACATTACTCATAAGAGTTTAAGCTTTCTGGTTGAGGAAGGTCTGGAAGCAGTTATATTAAAGTATTCATTGAAGCCTAAAACAATGAAAGAAGCGATAAAAACTTCTTACGGATCCATACCAAGCATTAAAAATATGAGAGATGAATTAAACAAAGATTTTGAGAAACGCGCTGAGAGGATAAGATAATGAAAGAAAATGCAAAGTATGGCATTGAAAAAACTAAATATCTCCTGGATACGGATGTTTTAATAAACCATCTTAGTAAAAAAAGAGATACTTTGAATAAACTTTCAGAAAAGGAAAATATAAGCATTTCTTTAAGCGTGCTGAATAAATTTGAGCTATTTCGCGGCATAGATGATATTAAAGATAAAGATACAGCGGACGATGTTATCAGGTATTTTGATGTATATCCGGTAAGTGAATTAATTGCTGATAGAGCTTCAGAACTGGCTAAATTAAAAAATATCCCGGCCGGACCTGTAGATATTTTGATTGCGGCTACTTGTATAGAAAACAACCTGATTTTAGTTACAGAAAATATAAAACATTTCAAGAATATACCGGGACTTGTAATTTATAAGGAATGAAAAGGGACACCTTATAGGTTGAAATCACTTAAAGGGAAAGCAGGTGAAGTAAAATAAGTACTTAGATAAAATAATACCACCAATGAAAAAGACTTTCGACCTTACGAACCTTATGGACGGTTTTTAAGAGCCCTTTTTTGAGACTATTATCCAGAGGGTTTTTATCAGGATTATTATGTCCAGGGCTACGGACATGTGTTGGATGTAGAATTCGTCGAAGAACCATTTTTCGTGGGGCTTAAAATGATATGTGCCTTCTACCTGGGCGAGGCCGGTAAGGCCGGGGTTTACGCTAAGGCGGTCGCCCTGAAGCTCTCTATGTTGTCTTACGAAGAAAGGGCGTTCTGGCCTCGGGCCTACCAGACTCATATCGTCTTTAATAACATTCCAAAACTGTGGGAGTTCGTCGATACGGGTTCTTCTTAAGAACTTTCCTAAAGTTGTAACTCTATTATCATTGTGTTTTGCCCAGACGGGGCCTGTGTGTTTTTCTGCATCAGCAACCATGCTGCGGAATTTATAAAGTACAAAAATCCTGCCGTACCTGCCGACACGCTCCTGCGCGTAGATAGCAGGGCCTTTGGAAGAAAACCTTATAAGAATAGCAATAATTAATAATAAAGGGCTTAGAACAAATAAGGCAAATATGGAAAGTATAAGGTCTATAATACGTTTTACAACAAAGAAAGCAGCCTTATTTTCTTTAATATGCAGCCATTTGTTTTTACTGCGGTAATCCAGTCCAAGCAGGTCTTTGTATGCTTTCAGTTTGCTATGCGGCGACACGTTTGTTCCTTTCTATTCGATATCAAACATCCGCATTAATATACAGTGAAAACAGGTGTTTGTCAATCCTTATAAGCCCTTTATAACCGGCTTAAATTGTGAGTTTTTACACAAGCGAATATACATTACATTGCCTAATCAGCAGCCCGCCTGAGGCGGGTTCAATCGAACCCGAAACTAACCTGGAATCTCAATATTTTAATGCGCAAAGGTAAGTGTTTTCTGCTTCGAATTCGGGTTCCATTGTACTCTTTAATTTATGCCGGCTAAAGTGTATACTATTAGAAAATCGCTTTGCTGCGATAATGTATGAAAAGAAAGGGAAAATATGAAGAAAATAATATATTTAGCAGGTGTTCTGGTCTTTTGTTTTTGCTTTCAGCTCAGGGCGGAATACACTCACCTCACCTGGGAGGATGATCCTAAAACTTCAATGACCGTTATCTGGCAGAAATCCGAAAAAATTGACGGGAAAGTTAAATATGGTTTGGAAAAGGAAAACCTGGATCAAACGGTAACTGCCAGGATGGAGACAGTTAAAGATATAGAAACCGAGAGAAAAAAACGTATTGAAACAGAAAAAGAAATATTTTTTAGAGATGTTAAAACGGAGAAAGGCCTTGTTTATATTTATAAAGCAAAACTTTCCGGGCTGAAGGCGGGAACGCAGTATTTCTATTCTATAGAAGGAGACAGTAAAGGAATAAATACTTTTACTACTGCTCCGGAAGGGGATGCAAATTTTACTTTTATTGCAGGCGGCGACAGCGGGGATAATAATACAATGCTGGTCCAGTTAATGAGAGCCATCCAGCGTTACAGGGCAAAATTTTTCCTTCACGCGGGAGATATGGCGCATGAAGCGGCGGATAGCGCAAAAATATGGAATGAATTTCTTATCTCTATTCAGCCGTTCTCATTTTCGATGCCGGTCATGCCGACTCCCGGTAATCATGACGGGGATGAAGACCCGGAGTTTGTCAACTATTTAGCGCGTTTTGCTTTGCCTAAAGGAAAAGATAACGGGCTTAACTACAGTTTTAATTACGGTAATTGTCATTTTGTCTCACTTTTTGCTTCGGAAACAAAAGTCAGCACGGATAAATATTCAAAAACAGCCGTGTGGCTCGAAGAGGACCTCCGCTTGGCAAACTCCGCCAGATACAAGATAGTTTTTGCCCATGCGCCGCTTTTCAGCACGGGCGATCACGGTTCGGATGAAAAAGCCAGAGAGCTGTTCGCTCCTCTTTTTGATAAATACCGGGTTAACCTTTATATTGACGGGCATGACCATGGGTATGAACGTTCCAAATCCATAAATTACACAGTATCCAAGAAAAGCGCGCAAACCAGTTATAAGAACGGAACGTGTTATGTCGTAGCCGCGGGACTGGCATCTGCCTACCGTAAAGTCAGAGGCGACTGGTGGACAGCCAAAAGCATGCAAAGAGATTCGAAAGGTAATAACAAGGACAAACATTATATAATGAAGATAGACGTTACCGACGACAAACTCAAGGTGCAGGCGATAGGTGATGACGGTAAAGCCCTCGACGATTTTGACCTTCCTAAACGGGACAAATAAGACCTTGACAAACTCCCTTTTGTAGCGTACACTGTTAGTAACAATATATGTTACTAGTGGAGTATGAGCAAATATGCTTAAAAACGAGATGAATTACATACTAAGAAATACCGCAACGGTTTTTACGATCAGGGAATTGGAGATGCAGCTTGGCATGGAAAAAGCCGGGCTGTTAAAAAGGCGTCTTAATTATCATGTTAAGACCGGCGATTTGTATGCTCCCCGGCGGGGAGTATACTCAAAAGACAAAAAATACGATAGTTTTGAACTGGCGGCAAAACTCTACTCCCCGTCCTATATAAGTTTTGAATCGGTACTTTCAAAAGAAGGGGTTATTTTCCAGAGATATCCGGGGATTTATATTGCTTCATACCTGCGCAGAACACTTGAAGTTGATGGCAGGGAATTTAATTACAGAAAGCTATCGGAGAAAATCCTGTATAATCCGTCCGGTGTAGAAAATACCCGCGGTTATGCCATGGCTGTAAAAGAAAGAGCTTTTCTTGATATGCTATATTTGAATAAAAGATATCAATTTGATAATATTCGGGGTTTAGACAAAGAAAAATTATCGGCACTTTCCGCTCTGTATCAGGACTCCAAGCTTGAAAAACGGTTAGCCGAAATATTGGGAAAGAAGAGGGGAAAAGAGTGTTGATAATTAATAAACATAAAAAAATATTGCTCGACACCCTTTTTGCGATTTATTCGGACAGAGAACTGGCTCCGGTCCTTGGCTTTAAAGGCGGGACAGCGGCTCTTTTGTTTTACGGTCTTGACCGTTTCTCTGTGGACCTGGATTTTGATCTTCTTCAATTAAATATGAAAGACAGGGTCTTCGCCTGTCTTTTTAAAATAACAGGTGCTCAGGGCATAATAAAGGAAAAGTATATAAAGAAAAATACCATTCTGTTTGTAGTGTCCTACTCGGAATTAAACCAGAATATCAAGCTCGAGGTCTCGACAAGGGATTTTGGTTCAAAATATGCCATAATGAATTATCTTGGCATTCCGATGAAAGTAATGGTAAAGGAAGATATGCTTGCCCATAAATTAGCCGCTATGAGTGAGAGGATGGGGAGCTCGAACAGGGATATATATGACGTAAACTACTTTCTGAAGAATAACTGGTCTCTCAATGAAGGAATGCTCGCAAAAAGGGTTGGCGGGGACTTAAAAAGTTTTCTTGAAAAAACGGCAAAACAAGTGGAGAAAATTAAAACAAATAAAATATTGGACGGAATAGGAGAACTCCTTGATAATAAAGCAAAAGCTTGGGTCAAAAATAACCTGGCTAAAGAAACCGCGGGAAGATTAAGGATTCTCAAAGAAAGTATTAATAATTAGCCCGGGATGGTAATATAACTTGCGGACGATTGATTATGCATTTGCGCAAAGTTTATGGAATACGGCTGAACAAAACCGGTTTTTCTGCTACTAAGTATGCAGGAGGAACCAATGAAAAACAGTATACTAAAATGCTCAATTTTGCCTCTGCTTTTTCAGTTCCTATTTATAACGCCTTTTAACGCGGAAGCAAACCCTCCTGTTGACACCGTAGAGCATGAATCCTCCGCAAAGTCCGCTGTACGGCCCGAGGATAACGCCGCGGCAGAATTCTTTGCCCAGCCGGAGTATAAATCCAGGGATTATGTCCAGCCGGTGGAATTTAAAAATGAAGGTCTTTATTGGGCTCTTAGAAGACTGCGCTTAGAGGTGAATTCAATAAATTTTGTTATAGATTTGAAGTTCGAAGAAAAAATGGAAGAAAATACTATAGCGTATGCAGGTGTCAAAAACATAACAGTAAATTTTAAAGAGAGAACGGAACTCCACGAAGCTTTAAAGCAGGTCCTTGAACCTCTTGGTTTGGCGTTTTATATTGATAATGTTACCGGCGCAGAAAAAGTTTATCATATTAACTATAAGAACAATCCTGATAAGCTTAAAAGAATATTCGTAAAATACCCGTTTCAGAATAACATCTACGCGGATATAAAGAAGTTGAATTCAAAAGACGGTATAATGAATTTATTATATTCAGAACTGTCTGTCCAGGTAAACGACTATCCCGAAGTACATAAAAAGATAAGAGAACTCTACAGGAATATCAGGGAGTCCGGACAAAAAGTAGCGGAAAAAGAGAGAGGCAAAATAGTGGCAAAAATTTATCCTATTACATATGTCAACGCAGGGGAACTGACACGACAGATTATGTCCGTGCTTACAAAAGATGGTACAATAGAGTTTAATACTAAAGGTAATTATCTGACAATTACAGATATTGCCGAAAATCATATTGCAATTGGAACCCTTCTTAAAGAACTTGATAGTACCCGGTAAATATAAATCTTTCAGTGAACCGCTTTTAAATAAAATAATCTTGTTTTGTTGTGAATTTATGTTGTAAGATATCTGATATTGCTTTTAATTAACTACAGCTAAAAGGACGGAAAAAGTATGAAAAAGAAAATGCCGGGGTGGTTATCTAACGCGGTTTTTTATGAGATATATCCCCAGAGTTTTAAGGATACGAACGGGGACGGGATAGGCGATTTAAAAGGTATTACGTCAAAGCTTGACTATATCAAAGGTCTCGGCTGCACGGCGATCTGGATTAATCCTTGCTTTGTGTCACCTTTCCAGGACGCCGGGTATGATATTGCGGATTATTACAAAGTGGCTCCCAGGTATGGTTCAAATGCGGACTTGAAAAAGCTTTTTAAAGAAGCTCACAACCGCGGTATGCGGGTTATCCTGGACCTGGTTCCGGGGCACACTTCAATACAGCACCCGTGGTTTAAGCAGTCCTGCGAGCCAAAAAGAAATAAATATACCGACCGGTTCATCTGGACGGACGGAACTTTCATTACGGCTATGCCCGAATGCCGTTCTATATCCGGGTATTGCGACCGCGTCGGACAGTATGTAGTAAACTTTTTTTACAGCCAGCCTGCGTTAAATTACGGGTTTGGACGTCCGGATCCGAAGAAAAAATGGCAGCAGGGGTATAATGATCCCGGTCCGAAATCTACCCGGGCGGAGCTTAAAAAGATTATGAGATTCTGGCTGGATATGGGAGCCGACGGCTTCCGCGTGGATATGGCGGCGTCGCTTATGAAAGGTCCTAAGAGTTCGAGATATATTAATAAAATCTGGCGCGAGATACGACAGATGCTGGACCGTGATTATCCGGAAGCAATGATAGTTTCCGAATGGGGAAGTCCCGACAGGGCTATCAAAGCGGGGTTCCATTGCGACTTTATGCTTCATTTCGGCCCTCCGGCGTATAACTCCCTTTTCCGCTATGAGACCGAAACAAAGAATAAAAAAAGTTTCTTTAACCGTAAAGGCGGTGGAAGCGTAGTTGAATTTGTTGATTATTATAAGGAGATATATAAAGAAGCCGATAAGAAGGGATATATATGTATTCCGTCAGGTAATCATGATATGTTCCGTCTCGGATCGGGAAGGACCGATGCAGATCTCAAAGTTATTTTTGCTTTCCTTTTGACGATGCCCGGAGTTCCTTTCGTTTATGCCGGGGATGAAATCGGGATGAAACATAATGTAAAGGTCCGGAGTAAAGAAGGCGGTTTTGAAAGGACCGGCGCCAGGACCCCGATGCAATGGGACAGCTCCAAAAATAAAGGTTTTTCAAAAGCCGTCCCGGGAAAACTGTATCTGCCGGTAGATAAAAAAGGCCCCGAGGTGGAAAAGCAGATGAACACCGAAGGTTCATTATGGCAGACTGTGAAAAGATTAATTGCTTTGCGGCATAAAATCCCGGCTCTTTCCTCGGACGGTTCCTTTAAGGTGCTTTACGCCCGCCATCGTAAAAGTCCGTTCGTATACGAGCGCGAACTTAGCGGTCAAAAGTATATCATCGCGGTAAACCCGCTGGCAAAAAAAGTGAAAGCGGTTTTTCCATATAAGAAGCATAATTCCTACACATGTGAAGTAGAAGGCTCGGGGAATGAGCTGAAGCTGTCAAAATCCCGCGTATCAATAGCAATGGGTCCGGTGTCGTATTCCATCTATAAGGTTTAAAGAAGCAAGGAAAGCAAAGGAAGAAACAACAGTAAAGGAAGTAAAAGAAGGAAGGGAAAAAAGAGTCAATCCGAATTAAAATTAAGGGACTGTAATGCAGAATATATTTGAGAAAAAAACGTTTGAAAATGAAGATTGGTCTAAAAGAAAAATAGCTTCTTTTGATATTTCCAATTGCGCATTTAGCGGTTGTGATTTTACGGGAGCGGATTTTCTAAACACAAAATTCATTGACTGTGTTTTTACAAGATGTAATTTTTCGAATTCCAAAGTTTCCGGGTGTAGTTTTCGTAATGTTAGTTTCAGAGAATGCAAGATAATAGGCGTCGTCTTCAGCGAGATAAACAAATTCCTTCTCTCCTGGGAGTTCAGCAAATGCACGTTAAACCTCTGTGTTTTTAGTAATCTGGATATCAGAAAGTCAAAATTTACAGAATGCCTGATAAAAGAAACAGATTTTACAGATGTTAATCTGACAGAATCCGATTTTTCAAATTCCGACCTGAGAGAAAGCCGATTTGCAAATGTAAACTTAACCGGTTCAAATTTCACCGGCGCCAAAAACTATTTCATAAATCCCACAACGAATAAGATAGCCAAAGCCAAATTTTCCTACCCCGAAGTCCTTGCACTGCTAGCCGCTTTTAATATAACTATTAAGTAAATGCCAATAAAAGACACAAAGAAGAGTTCTAAATTCCTTGACTTCATCATCTATAGCCTATATAATCCAGTAAGGTGAAACAAATACAATTATATGAAATAAACAGAGGATCTTTTCAAATCTCTTTCAACTGTTTTCATTTGTTTTAATGTAATTATTCTGCTATGGAAAAGATTGCATAAGTATGGAATCAAATCCATAACAAACAGGGTGGAAAATTAAGTTATAGAAAATATTATAAATTCGCTTATAATTAAAGGGCTAGTACTGGTAAAATACCTGAAACATGGCATGATGTTTGCTACACTAAAAAGTAGGTATATTGAAATATGAAAAGATATTTTATCTTTAATTAGAGAGGTATATGAAAAAAGCGTTATTATTAAACATAATATTTTGGGTTGCTTTATTAGCTACTAATGTATCTGGATTTGTAGTAACAGGCATTCCTACTATTGGTGGTTATTCACCAAAGGTGGTTGTTGATTCAAACTATATATATATTGCAGGAATTTCAGGGTTTAGTACATGGCAGATAGAAAAAAGGGATATAACTACAGGGGCATTAATAAATGGATTTGGAACAAATGGAGTTGTTGATAATGGTGTAAATGGATTAGTCATGTCCATGGCAATAGATACTAATTATATATATATTGCTGGCGGGGATGATAATACTACTTGGCGGATAGAGAAAAGAGATAAAATAACAGGAGCGTTAATTGTGGGATTTGGTACAAATGGAAATTTAGTTTATGTTCCGCATGTTGGTGAAAATGGAATTGCTCGAGATATTTGTCTTGATGCTAATTATATATATTTATGCGGAGGCGGCGGGGCCTTTCCGTGGCGGATAGAGAAAAGAGATATTGTTACCGGGGCGTTAATAAATGGATTTGGTACTAGTGGAGGCATTGATGAATCTCTTGCCTGGGGACAGGCATCTTCTTTATCAATAGATACTAATTATATCTATATTGTCGGGTGTGACAATCTTGGTGGCGTAGAATGGCGGATAGAGAAAAGAGATATTGTTACCGGGGCGTTAATAAATGGATTTGGTACTAGTGGTGTTGTTGAAAGTGTTAATGGTGGAGTAGCTAGTTCGGTTATTATAGACTCGCTATATGTATATATTATTGGTGATACTAATAACAAAGGCCGGATAGAGAAAAGAAACATTACAACAGGAGCATTGATAAATGCGTTTGGTTCAAGTGGAATTGTTGAAAGCGAAGCTGTTTCATATATTGGTTTTGCTTCAGGTTCTATTGATTCTAGTTATATTTATGTCGGAGGTATTCATCAAGGACCTGGTGTTGGTGAATGGCGGACAGAAAAAAGAGATATTACTACCGGAGCGTTAATAAATGGGTTTGGAACAAATGGGGTTGTGCAAAATGATCCGAGTGATAGTGATTCGGAGTTTGTTGGCTCTATAACCGTTGATTTAAATTGTATCTATTTGGCGGGTATTTGCAGATATCCTGATAATTTACAATGGTTGTGGCGTCTTGAAACGAGAGATATTACTTCTGGTAATTCAAATCCCAATTTGGAAAATGCAAGCGTGAGTCCGAGTTCTGGCGATCCCAATACAAATTTCTTGTTTAGTGTTAAATATACTGATATAGATAATGATTTGCCATTGAGCGGATGTCCAAAGTTAAGAATAAAAAAAGATGGAAGCGAAATTTTAGGCAGCCCTTTTAATATGTCCTCCTCCGGTGTAGATTATAAAAATGGAGTAACTTACACCTGCACGTCTCAGCTTTCTGTTACTGGTGATTATACATATTACTTTGAGGTCAAGGATATCAATAGCCTTGATGGTGTTGGTAGCGCCGCTCTATCTCAAAATGGCCCACACATTACAAATGCTCCTATTCTATCTTGGACCGGAGAAGAAAACTATACCTCCGACGGAATAAATCTCGAAAGCGGTAGTGCAAATACTGCTTTTATTTACAGGGTAAAATATTCTGATATTGATGGCGATGCGCCTTTGGCCGAGCAACCAAAGGTGCATATCCTAAAAAATAGTTCAGAAATATCGGGAAGTCCTTTTTCTATGAGCCTGGTAAGCGGTAACAGCCTAACCGGTGCCAGTTACAGCTATTCAGCTTCATTGCCGGTATCGGGAAACGATTATTCTTACTATTTTGAAGCAAAGGATATTTGGAGCGGTACTGCGACCGGAGTACCAACCTCAACCACTAATGGGCCTACAGTATTGGGTAATAATTTAGGCAAAGACTTAGATAATCAGAAATCATATTCTGATGATGGTACTAATACATATATAACTATTCCTAAAGGTTCATTGATCTCAAATGTAACATTGACTGTTAAGAAGGATGATTCTATTACGGATGGTTTAGCATATAATTTTGAAATGAAAGATATGGCGGGCAATATTGTTCATGAATTTTTAAAACCTGTTACAATAATTATTAATTATTCAATTACCAATGGAAAGATAACAAATACTAATATTTTAGAACCAGAAGCGGCAACAAAATTAGCGTTATATTATTTTGATGGTGCAAAATGGCAGCAAATGGCTAGTGCGGTAGATACTTCAACTAAAACTATTTCTGCAACGACATCTCATTGTTCATTATATGCGGCCAAAGTGAAAACAAGCTATGGTGATAAAGCATATGCTTATCCAAATCCCTTTACGCCAAATGGTGACGGGGTAAATGATACAGTTGGCTTTTATTTTGATAATTCAAATAGCGAACAAGCAACAATCACAATATTTAATAAAGAAAATAAACTAGTACGTACGTTGACTGCAATTAATCCTATCTGGGATGGAAAAGACGACTCCGGTAGTCTATGCCGGACAGGTATCTATATTTATCAATTGACTGTAGTTGGACAGCAAAAGAGAGGGATAATCTCATTAGCCAGATAAAGAGTTACATATTAGTAATACTGTTTTTAACCGGACTTGTATCGGTAATGTCTGCGTCATTTGAAGATATTCCCGGAGCGAGGCCTATCGGAATGAGCGGAGCGTTCACAAGCATTGCTGATGATGTAAATGCTTTGTTTTACAACCCTGCGGGTTTAAGTAAGTTGGGGCGGATTGAAGTTACAGGACTTTACGAACAACAATATGCGGGATTGGGAGAAAATATTTGCTACAGTTACTTTGGCTCTGTTCTTCCGTTGGGAGATTTGGGCAGATTTGGAATAAGTGGTTCAATGTCCTATACTTCCTTATATCAGGAATATATGGTTGCTCTTTCTTATGGCTTGAAGGTCAGCAAAAGTCCTTCTGTGAGTTTGGGTGTCAACATTAAATGGCTTTCCAAAACATTTACGCAAAATGAATATACCGCAATAGACCCTTTATTTTTGAATAGTGGGTTAAATATGAATTTCTGGAGTTATGATATTGGAGGGTTAATAGATATAACGAAACAATCTCGCATTGGGGTAATGCTTATGAACATAAATCAGCCGGTGGATTCTTATGACGGAGATAGATTGCCGCTTAAAATAAAAGCAGGGGGGATGTATAATTTCGATATTTTAACTGCTTCAGTTGAAGGAGAATATGGTTTGGCAAGTATTAACGGACATAAAGACCTGAACCTTTCGGCCGGTATAGAAAAATGGATCTGTGAAAACAACCTGGGACTAAGAGCAGGGATTTCATTTTTAAGATACAGCATAAGATCTATTTCCGTAGGGGCAACGTATAAAATTGACGGTTTACAAATTGATTACGCACTTCAATATCCAATATCAGGCATTACCGGGACGCTTGGAAATCATATTGTTCAGTTGACCTATAAGTTCGGTTCCCCGATAAGCGATGAACCGTTAATAAAAGTTGATGTAAAGCTGCCTGATGGAATGAAGAAGATGGCTATTGCTGTGCTGGATTTAGAAGGGAAGAATATTTCTTCTGAAACTACTTTGTATGCTTCGGAGCTTTTACGGTCAAAGTTATTTAAAGCGCGGCTTTATGATGTTGTAGAAAGAAATAATATGGATAAAATATTAAAAGAGCAATCATTCCAGCTTACAGGTTGTACCAGTTCAGAATGTGCCGTAGAAGTTGGAAAGATACTGAACGCTTATTATGTTGTAATGGGTAATATCATAAAGCTGGAAAACAGCATTTCTATACAGGTTCGATTTGTAGATGTGGAAAAAGGCAATATTGTAATGGCTGAAGAAACAACTTGCAAGAACGAAGATGGTTTAGGAGAAGCAATTTCTGTAATGGTTAACAAAATAAGCGAGCAAATAAATATAACGGGTAAGGATGTTGTGAAATAAGGTAATTAGTTTCAGAATTTGACCTTCCTGAAGATTCAACTTGAAGAAAACCCTTATAGAGGTTATAATACCCGAATAGCGTATTTTAGTAGTCAAAAAGTGAGCCTCTATTAAGCCATAGGCTTCTCTTAGAAGAATATATCTAAATACTCATTTCTGCCTGTTCTATTTAAACATGAATAAGAGGAACAATAGCAATTAGCTTAAGGAATAAAATGAATAAAATAGTTTTGCTTGCTTTAATAATACTTTCTTCCGTTACTGCTGCTTCCGAGACTTTTGATATTAAAAAAATAGCAGAAAAAGCGAAGCAGAAGTTTAGTGTTTTTATGAACGATGAAAAAAATATTCAATTTGAATCAATTGAGACCTGGGAAACAAGCCGTATGGTTTATAAGAAAAAAAACGAAATATTAATAGAATTGATCACTTCATGTTTAAGCCCGGATTTGAAAACAAAACAGACAATAGGGAAATTGTTTTATGATGAAACTATAGGGAGTAAATTCGTTGTGAGTAAGGAGCCTCCGATAAAATTTAGTAAAAGTTCTAATGATTTTCCTCTTGGAGGTGGTTTTTACATTGTTTTTAAAGATTGGTGGAATCTTGATTTGCGTACCGCGCATGTGGAAAAAATAGAAAGAATCGGATCCAAGGATTGTTATCTTATTAAATTTGATGAATTGGATCAAGTAACAAAAAATTACAGGATTTGGGTGGACATGAAGGAATTCTGCATAATTAAAGAAGAAATCAAAAATGGCCTAACAAATAAAAGTGAAGAAACAAAATATACCGATTTTAGAAGAATAACTGACACTCGGGAAATGGCATTTGTTATTGAGCATTATTATGACAAGAGGATTGTATATAAGACAAAGATTAATTTAGTTGGAAATTTTAAGAAATTTCCAGATAATCTATTCAAGGAATTTGATGAATACATAGCTGGAATCAAAAAACAGTAGGAAGGAAAACATCTTCAAGTAATATTTTAAATTATGAAAAGACATGTATAGATCTGCAAATCATTAAAGTAGCAGTCGAAATGAAAACCCTACCATTTGAAAATATCATATGATATAATACAAAAACTGTAAATTGAGCAGCAGCAGAAGAAGCAAATGAAGAAAAGGAAGTAAAAAACTGAGCAAAGCGAAGTTGTGGCGCATTGGTCGTCATATTCCGTTATGTAGCGAAAGCGAAATGATTCAATATTAAGTTCCAATCGGATCAGACGAATGCAGTCAAGTAGAACATTAGAATTCAAGAAATATAGAGTTATAGCAAGTTTACAAGTAAACCCATGGCGCATTCGTCTATTTGGTTAGGACGCCACCCTCTCAAGGTGGAGATGACGGGTTCGAATCCCGTATGCGCCACCAAAATTTGCTGGACAAATTTTGGAGAAAATCGAGATTTGATGAAATCTTGAATGAAATCTAAAAACCCATCAACTAAAAGGTGCAATCTTGACAAAAGGACAGATAGAAGGGCAAATATCGGAAGCTATCATTAAATTTGAAAAGGAGTACATGGGGCGGGGACCCGTGGAAACCAGGACTTTTATTATTGAAGACCTTGTTGTGGTCCGCTTAAAGGGAGTGCTTACTCCGGCGGAAGAACAGCTTACGAAAACCAAGGACGGGGCTGAGCTGATAAAGAGAACGAGAGCTTTACTTATAGAGGAAGGAAAGACACTACTTTCCGAAATGATAAACAAGATAACAGGAATAAAAGTTATAAGTTTACATACCGATGTATCCACCAAGACCGGCGAAAGAATAATAGTTTTCACATTAGAAAAAAAGTTCGAATAATTCAAATTTGAGAACCTAACATTTTTCATCTTTAAATCAGTGGAATCCCGTAGCTTTGTAATCGGTGGAATCAATCCCGAATAGTATATATATCATTCTAAAATTCGGGATATAAATTGACATAGCTGTAAATATTGTGTATAATTACTTTCGGAAGATTTGACGGGTTCCAAAAGGGAAGCCGGATAATAAGCCAACTAAGCTCAAAAAGAGCGCAGTTGGCTTTTTTGTTTTTTGTCTGCGTATCTTAAAAGAGAAAGAGAGTTTTTCAGTTTAGTGCTTAGAATTTAGATCTTAGTTATTATTTTTTATGGGGGTTTTATGAAGACAAAAACAAAGGCAAAGATCGCGTCACCAAAAGTGGCGAAGTCGGCGTACTTAAGCCCGTCAGCGCTTGTGACGGGGAATGTTCTTATCGGCGGAGATGTTTTTGTCGGACCTCACGCAGTTATCAGAGCCGATGAGCCCGGAAGTAAAGTAAAAATAGAAAAGGGTTGCAATATTCAAGACGGCGTAATAATTCACGCGCTTAAGAAAACCGCTGTAAACGTGGGGGAGCATAGCTCGCTTACCCACGGCTGTATAATACACGGCCCGTGCAGGATCGGCAAAGATGTTTTTATAGGATTCAGGTCCGTTATTTTTGATGCCAACATCGGGAATAATTCAGTCGTTAAAAATATGTGTCATATAGAATGTGTGGATATCCCTGCAGGCCGTACAGTTCCCTCTTGCAGTAATGTTGACCTTAACAATGCTTCTTTAATACTTGCCGAGACAAGTACGAAAGAAAAGAAATTTTCCAGGTCTATTGTGAGAGTGAATAAATATCTGATTAAGGCGTACAAAGGAAAGAAGATAAAAACTGCTAAAACGCACGCGCATCATTATTAGCAGGCTGCTGGAGAACTAAATAATGGACCTTGAGCAGCCTAATACCTCGCCATTTGGTCTCAAATGGCGGGTAAAATGATCAAAACGGAAGCTGAAAAAGTGTCAAAAAAGTTTTTCAGCAATCTGTTAAAATGGTTTAACAAAATGTTGACAATCCGGTTGATTGCCTGTAAAATACTTTACCAATACAGCAAAGTAACGGATTACGACGAAAACGGAGGCAAAAACCTTGGCAACACCGCTTGAGAAATGGATAGAAGAGATAGCAGAGCTTACAAAACCCGAGAAAATCCACTGGTGTGACGGCTCGGAAAAAGAAGCCAGAGAACTGGTAAAAATCGGTATTGAAAAAGAAAAACTTAACGGAAACCCTATATTTTCCGAGTTAAACAAAACTACCTATCCGGACAGTTATCTTCATAGAAGTCATCCTAACGATGTAGCCCGTACAGAAAACCTTACATTTGTATGTCATCCAAACAAAGAAATGGCGGGGCCTAATAATAACTGGATGGACCCGAAAGAAGCAAAAGCCAAGATGCTTGGTTTGTATGCAGGTTGTATGAAGGGGAAGACGATGTATGTAATGCCCTATATGATGGGGCACCCGGATTCTCCTTATGCAAAGGCGTGTGTACAGGTTACGGACTCTGTTTATGTCGCGGTCTCGATGAGAATAATGACCCGCCTTGGCGGTAAAGTTGTAGAAAAGATAGGCAGCAGTGATAAATTTGTAAAAGGCGTGCATTCGGTCGGCGAACTTGATCCGAATAGAAGATATATTATGCACTTCCCTGATGAGGGACTGGTAATGTCCTACGGTTCCGGCTACGGCGGGAATGCGCTTCTCGGGAAAAAATGTTTTTCCCTCCGCATTGCCTCGTATCTCGGACTTAAAGAGGGGTGGCTGGCGGAACATATGATAATTATGGGAATAACCGGTCCGGATAAAAAGACTTTTTATGTCGCGGCCGCGCTTCCTTCGGCTTGCGGTAAGACTAACCTTGCAATGATGCAGCCGACTATACCCGGCTATACTATTACGACTCTGGGTGATGATATTGCATGGATGAATGTAGGCCCGGACGGACAGTTGTATGCCATCAATCCCGAGTACGGATTCTTTGGCGTGGCTTCCGGTACTTCCATGAAGACCAATCCCAATATGATGAAGACGCTCCACGCTAACAAGTTTTATCCGACGCTCTACACCAATGTAGGGCTTGATACGGATAAGAACGAACCGTGGTGGGAAGGAATGAGCGAAGCGCCGAAAAATGTAATTGACTGGCAGGGAAAGAAGTACGACGGCAAAGAAAAAGCCGCCCATGCTAACTCGAGATTTACCGTATCCATCAGAAATTGTGAAACTCTCTCGCCCGAGGAAGAAAATCCGAAGGGTGTACCGATATCAGCAATAATATTCGGAGGCAGAAGGAGTTCGCTCCTTCCTCTCGTTTACGAAAGTAAATCCTGGCAGCACGGAGTGTTCTCCGGCTCCATTATGGGTTCGGAAACCACCGCCGCCGCCGCGCATGCAGCAGGTGTTCTAAGGCGCGACCCGATGGCGATGCTTCCCTTCTGCGGCTACAATATGGGAGATTACTTCTTTCACTGGCTGGAAGTAGGCAAGAAGATGAAAAATGCCCCGAAGATATTCTTTGTTAACTGGTTTCGGACAAATGAAGAGGGCAAATTCATGTGGCCCGGTTTCGGCGAAAACATCCGCGTAATGAAATGGATACTGGAAAGAGCTATCGGTAAAGGCAAAGCAAAAGAAACCCCTATCGGAAGCGTCCCCACAGTAGACGGTTTTGATATGACAGGACTTGATGTTTCCAAATCCGATATGGAAAAACTTTTCCGGGTAAATATAAAAGAATGGGGCGAAGAAATAAAATCCATAGAAGAACACTATAAAAAATTCGGCGCAACAATGCCGAAAGAGTTGCTGGCAGAGTATGAGAGTTTGGTGAAGGAATACGAGAAATAACAAGCTCGAAATTTAAAACTCGAAACTCGAAAAAACCAAAAAGAACAAAAAAAGCAAAAAAAGTGACAATTTGGGGACAGGCACGTGCCTGTCCCCTTTTTTTGTTGTAAATCGTAGTTGCCTGATTTTATCAGGCGCTCGCCTTCGCCGGAACGGCCTAAATCGAACAACTACGGTAAAAAACTTTGTTTTCCGGATGTGTTTGTGATAAAATAAAAATATATCAAGACTCAAGGGGGCAGGACAATGAAATTGTTTGAGGTTCCAGGTTTATGAGATGCTTTAATATCTATTCTGATGAAAGTAGGCATAAAAATGAAAGATTTATGCTTTTAGGCGGGTTATGGGTTGATGAAGTAAATCTAAAAGTATTGGAAGACGAAGTGCAAAAACTTCGCAAGAAAAATGGTTTTGTAAATAATAATAGTAAACATGTTGACTTTGTTGGTGAGTTGAAATGGTGCAAGGTATCTCAAAAATACCTGCATGTATATGTAGAACTTGTTGACCTGGCGTTTGATTTGATATTTAGAGATATTATTAGAATAAATGTAATGTTGATAGATACCGGAAATTCGGCTGTTATTGAACACAGTAATATGAAAAAAGAAGGATTCTTTAAACTCCTTTATCAACTCTATTATCATAATTGCAAGATCCCCGGATATTACAAGATATATCCGGATAGCATTACTAATCCCGAGCAGGAGAAGGTTAACTTCGTTACTTTGGCAGGTTATTTAAATTCCGGATTAAAGAATAAATTTGCTTTACAGGTTAATCCTATAGAAGTTCCTTTTGGCGGAAGGTTTGTTAAAAGTATTACACCGGTCAATTCAAAGCTGAGTCAGGCTGTTCAAATAGTTGATGTTATGATCGGGGCCATTGGTTATTTTCAGAATCGCTTGTTTGAAGTACCAGGAGCAAGGCAGTCAAAGATAACCCTGATGAAACATATTTTTGAAAAGATTGTCTTATCCGGCGGGATAAAAATTGAGGGTAAAAAATATTTAGTTGCGAAGTCAACAAAGTTTAACATCTGGTTGTTTCGTCCAAATAAAAAGCCCCCTTGTTAAAGGAGGCTTTTTAGAGTCCTGGGAGCTGGGTCAGTGCCCGGTGTGACATTAGTCACAGGATACGTCACCCAGTAACTCTAAGAAATTATATCAAATTATATATAGTAATGCAAATATATTTCAAAAGAATAGAGCGTGTTATTCGTTATGTCGGCAAAATATAGTGAAATCCTAAGGTCACAATTTGTTTAATGTGGTCCAAAAGATCAGATTGTCGCGACGGTGTCACGACAATTGGAAAACACAATAAGATTATCAAGTGCTTCGCTGTCGCTTGTTATGGTAGAATAAGTCAGATGCACGGAAGTACAGATGCTTAGATGGTTGGAAGGTCAGAGGTTTAGCAAAAACCGAAAAAAAGCAGTTTTTGAGGTCACAATTTGTGACCTCAAGTTGGAGAAAAGATGGAAATAGATATTTTTACTAAATTTGATATAAAAATGGATATAATGCGTATTGAAGAAATCTTATCCACAAAAATATTTGATATAGAAAATATGCATAATCCTTTTGTTAATTCTGCATTTATTGAGATTCTTATCTTACTAAGAGACCTTATGGCTAAATGTGAGAAATATTCATCTAGGATATCTTTTAAAGATGATATAATTATTCAGTCGGATATATATGATGTTACATGTTTAATAAAATATGTTAGAGATGCATTGTGCCATATTGATAGTGACAATCATTTGACAACCTCAGGTAGTAAAAACACTTTAAATAAAGGATATGGCAAAACACATATTGTAACTATTGGTAATATAAGAATTATGTCTGATTATGATGATGAAACTTGTTTTTGTTTTGGAGAGCAGAAAATATATTTTAAAAGGCATATCGTAAGAGCATTTGATGAGGCTAAACAAAAGTTATTTCCGTTAATATCGTAAGAGATCTAGTTTTATACATATAAAATTGTGTTTTTAATTATTGCTCGTAGTGTTAAGTAAACGCTGCTTGATAGTAAAAAAGGACATCATGAATTTCAAACTGCTAAAAAAAGAAAAACATACTAAAGCACGCCATGGCATTATTTCTACGGCGCATGGGGATATTGAGACGCCTGTGTTTATGCCGGTGGGCACGACCGGGACTGTTAAGGCGATGACTATGCGGGATATGAAAGAGATTGGGACCGAGATAATGCTCGGGAATACTTATCACCTTTATCTTCGGCCCGGCTTGGAGATAATAAAAAATGCTGGGGGACTGCACAAGTTTATAGGATGGGACAAGCCGCTACTCACTGACTCAGGCGGGTTTCAGGTGTTTTCTTTGAAGGGGCTTCGGAAGGTGACGGAGGAAGGGGTGTTGTTTCAGTCTTTCCTGGACGGGTCGGAGCATATGTTCACTCCGGAAAAGGTAATGGAGATTGAAAATACACTTGGAGCGGATATTATTATGACGTTTGATGAGTGCGTGCCGAATCCTTGCGAGAAAGAGTATGCGGTAAAGGCGCTTGAGAGAACTACGGCTTGGGCGAAGAGGTGCAGGGATGCGCATGACAGTAAAAATAGAGCGCTCTTTGGAATTATTCAGGGGAGCGTCTTCGAAGATTTAAGAGTACGGAGCGCGAAAGAAATTACCGGGATAGATTTTGACGGTTATGCTATCGGCGGGCTTTCTGTCGGTGAGAGCAAGGATCTGATGTATGGCATGATAGATGTCGTTGAGCCGTTCATGCCTGATAATAAACCGAGGTATTTAATGGGAGTCGGAACTCCCGAAGATATCTGGGCGGCGGTGGAAAGAGGCGTGGATATGTTTGATTGCGTTATGCCCACACGGATAGCCAGGAACGGGTCAATATACACAAGCGGTGGTAGAATTATCATCCGTAACTCTACATATAGTGGAGATTACAGCCCTCTGGACCCGGAATGTGACTGTTATACATGTAAAAACTTTACAAAATCATATCTTCGGCACCTTGCGAACTCAGGGGAGTATACCGGGAAGCAACTGAATACTTTACATAACCTCGCATTTATGATAAAATTACTAGCTACTATTAAAACAGCTATTAAAGAAGATCGCTTCCTTGAAGCCAAGGATGCTTTCTTTAAAAAATACGAAAGCAGCAAGGAAAGCAAAGACAGTAAGTGAAGCAAGTGCAGAAAGCGCAGTAGAAGAAGTAAAGGAAGTAAAAAAGGTTTGT
>Ga0156422_1102_pt2 | contig 26943 bp, 30 predicted proteins | sample RifOxyA2_FD_108065 | JGI IMG/M metagenome (GOLD analysis project Ga0156422, IMG submission 108065) | Candidatus Firestonebacteria bacterium RIFOXYA2_FULL_40_8
TTAATATCTTCATCTCTGCCCCAGTTAAGATGAACCGGGGTTGCTACAATAATCAGCGCGACGGCGCCAAAACAGATAAGTGAAAATTTGGCCGTAACTGTCTTGATTATTTCTGTTTTCAGAATATAGTTGTTCAGTACCAGGGAAGTGAGTATGGCGAACGGGATGAAGACCGGAAGAATATATCTAAACTCCCTTTCATGCCCTATGCTCATTATTCCGATTACGGCAAATATCCAAAGCACCAGAAGTAAACCAAACTTATCTTTCTTTCTAAAGAAGTTTACCACCGCCATTATCAGACCAAAAAAAGCAAGCGGAACCCAGGGCCAGTAGAAAAGCCATATATTTTTAACATAAGTAAGATAAGACCAGAAATTCTGCTTGTCGCTGTAATGGACGAACCCTCTTTCAAATATTATCCAGCGGTAATGCACGTCAATGAATTCTTTTCCGTATTTTGCGTAATTGGGGATTATCCAGGCCGCAGGTATGGCCAGCGCTAGTAATATCGAGAGAAAATAAAAAGGGTTAAAAAGAGTTTTAAAATCCCGGGAAAGAAGCAAAAACAGGAATATTCCTATCATGGCAAAAGAACCCAGTATGTTTTTTGTGAGTATTGCCATTCCCGTAGCAACACCTGCAAGCACGAGAAAGAGATTTGCCCTGCCTGAATTCTTTGTCTTTTTCGAAAGAATGAACAGGAATATAGTCAGAGTGGTCCAAAAGGAGAGTGTGATATCAAACATAGCATGCCTGGCGAATTTCATCCATACCAGTGTTGACATTAAAACAAGCGAAGCAAAGAACCCCGTCCAGTTATTATAAATAGCCCGCCCGAGGAAGTAAACCAGCAGAATAGTCAGAAACCCGAAGAAAGCCGAGTAAAACCTTGCCGTATACTCCGAAAACTCGAACACTTTAAATGAAATAGCCATAGACCAGAGACAAAACGGATCATTATGATGAATTGCTTCCCCGCCGTAGTGAGGTGTCAGAAAATCATTGGCCTCAACCATCCCCCGCGCCTGCGCCGCATAGAAAGAGTCATCATAACTGGCCAGCCCCCCTTCCCAAAGCTTGCAAAATAAAAACACAACAGCAATACAAGCAATAAAAAATATCTGAACCCGAGTATCCTTAAGGTTAAACATGTAAGTATTCTAACATATAACATTTCAGTTTTTAAGCACTTTCTGAGAGAATGGAAAAGTATTGTGCATTAAACAAATCTCCTTGTTTTTAACTGTATATTTTGTTATAATTCCACTCTAGTAAATACTTATTAGTTATCAGCAATTAGCTATTAGTAATTGGCGTTTCGGGCCCTTAGCTCAGTTGGTTAGAGCGTCGGACTCATAATGCGAAAATGGGGTTTTTGAGAAAGTAAGATTTACAGGGGAAATCCTTCCGGAGCAAAGAGAATTCGGATTTTTACGCTTCACCAGTCTTGACCAAAATTCACTGATTTAGGATGCTAAAACGTCCTTTTCCCGTCCCGCATGAATCGATTTATTCACTTGACCAAATCGTCCTTCTTGGATTATAATATGACAGTTAAGGGATCCTACTAAAAGGTGGGGTTTAGTAGAAAGTGAGGAGACCAATAAGTGAAGAAAGAATCAAAGGCAAACTATTTCAGGGTACCGCTTACCCTACCGAAGGAGTTGGATGTATTCCTTCAGAAAGTTGGTACGGAAGCAAAAACATCAGGAGGTTTTAAATTGCCAAAGACTCTGATAATTAGGAGTCTGATAAGGGCAATGATGGAGCTGGATGTGGATGTTGGAGGAGTAAAAGAAGAAGAAGAGCTTAAATCTCGTATATTGGAAGCGTTAAAGAAGCGTAAGTAAGCAAGGAGGAAGCTAACGGGAATTCCTCCTATTTTTATGCCCGAAACGATTTATTCAATTGAATATATGAACAAATGCCGTTATAATAGACTTTAGTTGCACAGAAAGACCCGTATTAACAAAGCAGGAGAGCATTATATGCCAAAGGGTAAAGACATAAAGCGAATATCAACCTTTCTAACTCAAGATGAATTGGAATACCTCGATAAGCTGAGCAGTAAAGCAAAGTTTACCGGAGGTTTTAAGTTATCCAGGGCCGAAATTCTAAGATCATTGGTTAAGGCTATGAAAGAACTGAAGGTTGATGTGTCTAAGGTTAAGAGTGAAGATCAGTTAAAGGAAAGGATACTCAAGGCAGTAAAGTAACTATAAGTGACCTTATATGTTACAAGGAGGTGCTTTATGGTTAACATGAAAAAGAAAGACATAAACCTAGCTACATTCCTATCGCTGATTCCAGGTCTTGGATATGTTTATATAGGAAAAATAGGAAAAGGACTTGAGGCTTTCATTGCGATAGTATTTTTTACCATAGTAACTTTAGTTATTGGAACTCAGCCTGGCGCTCCAATGTGGCTGTTTCTAATATTTTCTGCAGTTGTATTGGCGGTATACGTTTGGCAAATCGTTGGGACAAGAAAAGCTTGCACAGTTATAAATGCCTCAACGGAAGAGAAATTTATGGAATCCAATAAGAAGTGTCCTTTCTGTGCCGAAACAATTAAAGCAGAAGCAAAAGTTTGTCGGTATTGTGGGAGAGACATTTCTACGCAGACTCAAGAAGATAAGTAACATTATATGTTACATAGAGGGCTTATGAATTTGAAAACAAAGATATTGATTCTTGCACTATCAATCCTGCCTGTGTTAACCTTTGCCGATCAAAGTCCTATTTCAAAAGATGTAGTTGCTGTTATGCGTTTTGAATCATCAACTGTAAGAAACGATATGCTCGATAGCTTTACAGAATCACTTATTAAGGCATTTGTGAGTGACGGAAGATTTACTGTAGTCGAGAGAGATAAATTAACGGCTATATTAAACGAAATGAAGCTTCAGCTGTCTGGAATCACATCGGATAAAGACATTGTTGAAATTGGTAAAATGGTGAACGCCCACTACATGGTTTGCGGTAACATCGTATATTCGGCTGAATATCATGATCGCAAATACGTTGAACAATATAAGGTGACAGCACGTTTAGTTGACATAGAAAAAGGAACGGTCCTATCTTCCTACTCTACGGATACTGCGAACCTAATGACCTACTCTGAGTCAGTCATGAAAATGATAGTTTCACAGCTGGCTTATTCTTTAAGTCGTAAAATTGAGGGCAGGATTGTTAATGTTTCTGGCAATGAAGTATTTACCGATCTCGGTCAAGAATATCTGAAGGAAGGATTTTTGTTGAAAGTCGAACGAGAAGGGAAGGGAATACTGAATAATAAGGGCGAGACCATATACCAAGAGAAGGATCCTATCGGTAGACTAAAAGTGATCAGTATTCAGTCGAAAGGTTCTAAATGTCTTGTATTAGATTCAACCAGTAAAACTTTTGCAGAGGGTGATAAAGTGTTCTTATCTGTTAAAGATTATGACAAGGGATTCGGAGCTGCATGGCGTTCCGCTGTGCTTCCTGGATGGGGACAGCTTTATAACGACCAGCCGGAAAAGGCATTCATTCCCCCGGTAAGTGTTGCAGGGGGCATTGTTATATACTTAATCTTGGACGATGCATACAGGAAGGGTTTAGTGACAGATGGAAGACCGGCTGCAGAATCCGATAAGTACTGGGGTTTAGCTATTGCCATAGGCGGATACTTGTACGGTGTAATTGATGCCTTGATAACCGGCAGCAGTCTGCATTATTATGAACCTGAAATGGCTGATTATAAATCAAAGAGTCAGCCGGCATTTCACATGGGATGTAATCAGGGACAGGCATTAACAATTGTCTGCAATATTAAGTTTTAGGAGGTCTTTATGAAGAGAGTAATGCTTAATTTGATTGTGTGTCTTTGCATGCTTGGTCTTCTTGGGTGTGGATCAAAGTATGAATCTTTGAAGAAGGATTATGAAAAGAATGTTGCACGGTGGGAAGAACTGATTAGTGTACTTCATTCCAGGGAGTTAACTTCTCAAGAAGCAGAAGAACGCAAACGATTATTACAAAGTCTACCAAAGGATATTGAGGATTTAAAAGAGATTGCATTCAAAGAGAAGCAGCTGGATGAGTATGAGAAGATTTGGGGTCCCAAAATGTTAAAAAGACTTAGTGTTGAAAATAATGAACGTGATTTGTTGAATCATTATAAAGGTGAATTGGCTATGCTCAATTCTGCTCTGCTTATCTATTTTGGGAACAATGAAGGCTTAGGTTATCCGGAAAAGCTAGACGCCTTAATAGAGAAAAAACTGTTGGATAAAATTCCGGTTGAGCCGTTTTCAAATCTAAATAAGGTCAGCTACACTTTTGATGGTACTGGCGGATGGTATTATAACCAGAAAGGTGATAAGAGTGAAACCTTAAGTGTAGTTTTACATGCAAATTTGAAGGGAAGCGTGGCCTGCTACCCTTATAGTAAAATAAGCGCAATAAGAATTGTCGATTAATAATTCGGTTAGAGATTGGTGTTTCTGTTTTGGGTGCACCTTGTGCAGCTTGTGTACCTATTATAGGGGCTGTATATAAGGGGCTATAGACGTGGTAAGAGACAGGAGCCCTTTAATTATTAATAATCAAGGGAGCACGTTCATTGTCTCTGGTTGATATTAAATATCAAGGTCCAAGGTTTTACTCTAATGTACTAACAAGTACCTGTAAAGTATTTAGTAAGTTATAGTTAAGTATACCGCCTACGCTTGTCCAGCCCGTATTATTTCTTTATGCGAGACCTTTTCCAAGACCAGAGCCCTGCACCTTTAGGCTCGTACCATGTCATTTCAGAGAACGAATTGGAATCCTTCATTGCTTCACTGAAAGAAGCCGGTATTATCTCCCTGGATTTAGAGACCACAGGTCTCAATGTTTTCTCAGACCGCATAGTCGGTATTTCCATTTCCATTAAATCCAAGGAAGCCTTTTACCTGCCCCTATCACATGGCATTGGTATTAACCTCGACTCTTCAGAGGTATTGCCCTTGCTCAAACCCGTCTTGGAGGGCAAGAGGATTATCGGCCACAACATTAAATTTGATTACAAATTTCTTCTTAAAGAGGGCATAGACCTCAACGTCTATTCCGATACCATGCTGTTATCTTCCCTTGATGACGTTAACCAGTCTCTATCTCTGAAGGATTTGGCTCTTCGCTATTTCGGAGTATCCATGACCCGCTTCTCCGATCTTTTCTTCAGGAGGAGAAAGAACACCATTCCAAACATAGCTGACCTGTCACCTGATGATGTTTATTTATACGCGTGCGCTGACGCTGATATGTGTCTCCGCCTCTATCGTTGTTTCCTTGAGAGGAACGTATTCATTAAACCTTCTCTGCTCGACAAGATCCGGGATTACTCCTATGCTCTTGCCCCAAAGGACTTTACGCTCCCCGGCCTTTACACCTTAGAGCGTAATCTCATCAAGACTGTAGCGCACATGGAACTCAACGGCATCTCTGTCAACCGTTCTTCCCTAGAGGAGAACATCTCTGAGATAACCGACGAGATCAACTTATTCAAATCCAGTATCTCCGACTTGGCTTCTTCCAGTATAGACCTGAACAGCAACCAGCAAGTAGCAAACCTTCTGTACAATGAATTAAAGCTTCCTTACAAAGGCTCAATAACAAAGAGCAAGATCCCGTCCGTTGCTACACCTTGTCTTAAGAGAATCGAAGACAGTCATCCCGTTGTCAAAGCCCTTATCGAATACCGAACGTTAGTTAAGCAGAAGGGTATGCTCGAGGGATATCTCTCAGCCATAAATCCTACCACCAATGCAATCCATACGTCTTTCCTTCAGTGGCACGTGCCCAGTGGTAGGTTTGCTAGCAGCGGACCGAATCTCCAAAATGTCCCCGATGATCTCCGCCGTCATTTTATATCCCGGGAGAGTTATACCTTTGTTAACTTCGATTACTCCCAGATTGAATACAGGGTTATAGCCAGCCTTGCCAATGAGAAACCACTTATCAAAGCTTTTAACGAGGACAAGGACATCCATCGTCAAACTGCCTCTATGCTTTTCGATGTACCTTATGAGTCTGTCTCCGACGACCAGCGTAAGAGGGGAAAGATGGTGGGATTTGCGCTCCTTTATGGGATGGATTCCTTCGGTCTTTCCGACCGCCTCAAGATGGACCGTGCATCTGCCAAGAAGTTCTTGGAGGATTACTTTAACGCCGTGCCTATGATTAAGAGTTTCATAGACGTTACCCACAAGCAAGTCATCGACCTCGGCTATGTCGAAACCCACTTCGGCCGAAGGCGCTATATCCCCGAAGCCCGCAGCAAAGACCGCAAGCTTCATGGATATGGTCTTAGGTCAGCAGTTTCCCATAGAATTCAAGGCAGTGCTAGTGATATCCTAAAGTTTGCAATGTTAAGAGTGACCAGGGATCTAAACCTAAAGCCAGCTTTTAACAACACAAACCCTATAAAGCTTCTCCTAACCATTCATGATTCCCTGTTGTTCGAAGTCCAGGAAGGCATTTCTTTAGAGGAATTCAAGCAACGCGTCCTAAAGTGCATGCAGATAAACATTTTTGGCTTTTGTAAGCTGTCTGTGTCCTGTACAGCAGGACAGGTTTGGAGTGATATGACAGTTCTATAGGCAACATAAATTAAAAGGAGGATGCTAAATGAAGAAACTTCAAGGCAGAATACTTTCATGCTATAGGAATGGTTCTATTCGCAGAAGAGGGATTTATAACAATGGAAAACTGTTGGCGGAAGAATTATTTCCCTATAATGATTTTCTCGATGAACGAAGGGGTTTGATCCCTGATGGTGAAGTTGTCTATAGAGACAAGCAGGGGCGGATAAGTGAAATCTGTCATTACATGAATAACAAGCTCAATGGTAAGAGTATCCACTATGACAAAGGGTGGCTTTATTCAATTGTCTATTGGAAAGATGATGTTTTACACGGTCCACAGGTGTACTATGACAGAAAAGGATTCAAATATGCTTGGAAGACAAAAAAGCATGGACAGCTTCATGGAAAGTATTACTGGAGGGTTGGCAATTATACTATAGTTAGGACCTACAACAATGGCAAGAGAATCGGGAAAGTCAGAGTATTTTATAAGAACGGCAAGGAATTTCTCATAAATCACGATTTGTCATTTGGAGTGATCTTGCAAATCCTAGTTGTCATCAAACAGGAAGTCCGTAAAGCAGAATTAAGGCTTTGCCGCTCAAACCAATAATGGGTCTATAAGTAACATAAGTAACCACAGACCCTGTTTTGTGCACCTTGTGCAGCTGTGCAGCTAATTATGAGATATTCACTCTTGCATTACTTCCTTCATTGAAACTGCCTTCCTGAACTGATACAATATTAAACAACAGGAGCAGTAAAATGAAAGAAAAGGAAGAGAGTAAAGGAAAAAGCAAGAAGATCCCTGACCCAAGAGCTCTTGAGAAGATGACCTCTGATATTTCCAGAAAGCTTTCTGAACAGAACTTTAACACCATTGAGGAAGCTCGTGAGTATTTAAACTCAGTAGTTAAATCCGGTAAAGTCGAGAAAGTCCCTCCAAAAACCGCTGGCAACTATTCCCAAGATATCATGTATGAAGCCTTTGATACAGAAGACCCGGTTGAAAGGATCAAGCTGGCTGAAGAAGCTCTTTCAATAAACAAAGATTGTGTTGACGCTTATGTACTGCTTGCCGAAGAGAAAGCCAAAGACATTTCCGAGAAACTCTCATATTATAAAATGGGTGTGGAAGCCGGTGAGAAAACTCTTGGAGAGTTCTATTTTAAAGAAAACGCTGGATATTTTTGGGGTTTGATGGAAACCAGGCCTTATATGAGAGCAAAGCTGGGTTTGGCTATGGTCTTATGGAGTGCCGGGCTTTTAAAAGATGCTGAAAAGCACTGCATTGAGATGCTTGTATTAAACGAGGGAGACAACCAAGGTGTCAGGTACACCCTTGTTGATATTTTGGCGGAATCTCAGAAGTTCAAAGAGCTTGAGATACTGTTAGAAGAATACAAAGATGATTGTGGAGCAGAACTCCTGTTTAATGGTGTGCTTTCCTCATTTGTACTTCACGGAAATTGTCAAAAGACAATCGATAGGCTTAAGAAAGCGCAGAAATCAAACCCATATGTACCGGAATATCTTGCCGGTGTAAAATCGATAGGAAGGTTTAAGGGAAGCCAGGAATACTGCACTATGGGTTCAGAGGAAGAAGCAAGATCTTTGGCCGATAGAATGATTAATAGCTGGAAGAAGTTACCTGCGGCTGTTGCATGGCTGAAAAGTGTTTATGGGTACGATAAACCGAAATCAGAAAGGAATGACCCTTGCCTGTGCGGCAGCGGCAAGAAATACAAGAAGTGCTGCGGGATGAATGATTCGTTAAAATAACTGGGGATGTATCAAGATAAAAGATTAGGGTAAAATTATTAGCAACTATAGGTGGCTGGCTTAAAAAGGAAGGTGGTTGGGGTGGATTGGACCATAGTAGGAATAATTGGGCTTATAGCGGCAGTGTTTGCAATTATAGATTATTTGTTGCATTGGGGTGTTTTTTCATGGACAGGAAGACGTATATCGAGTATTTTTAGACGACATGAAATTGATCAAGGGGTATTTAAAGACTGGAAAATAAGCCGTGGGCCTTGGACCTCAGATGGCAAAAGCTTGATGATTGATTGCCCTCATGTTCTTGGCGACGCTTATTATATTTGGAATAGCAAAGGCTTTTCGTCACAAATGGCTATTAGTTTCAGATTGAAATTCCTTAAGAGATATCCTATTGATTTTCGAATAGCTATTTTTGCCAGCAGATTAGGCGAAGGTTATAATAAAGCATCTAAACATCTTATGTTTCTTGCTCCATGGGAAGGAGGCGACTACAGGATAGACGGTATTAATAAAGAGAAAGGGATAGAGCAGTTCTTGCCTCAAATAAAAGATATGGCTCCCGTGCTTATTGATAAAGAATACAAATATGATCTTATAATTTCATCTAACAATGTACAGCTCAAGATAGATGATAAAATTATTCTGGAAAAGACAACCGAGGAGCTTAAGAATTATTTTGTTGAACCTTTTTACTGGGGTTTTTCGTCAGTTGGAGGGAGTCTTGGAGTCAGTGGGTTGGAAATCTTATATGCTTTAAGCATACAGGAAACGGATTATCTAATCAACAATATCGACAAGGAGTCTGCAAAGCAAGTCGCAAACGATTTCCCAAACAAGCATGGTTTTACCGCAGCTCGATGGTGCTTAAAAGAAAACCTTTTTCGATATAAAGATGAAAAGGGTTACAGACTTTGCAGGTATGTTGACATATACGGTTCTAATTGTTTGCCCAAATTTGGAGATATGTTCTTAATGGTAAAACAGAATTAACTAGCACATCTTAGTCGTGGAGAATCTAATGTCAGAGAAGAAGAGAAAAGTATTCTTAATAATTCCCGATAATTCGTATGGATATCGCATACAGAGGGAACGATTAGAAAGAATTGTCCATGCTGCTGGCTGTTTGCCAGTTACACTTGATCGCAGTGTCAGCGCAGAAATTCTCTGGAAACAGCTAGTGGATGGATTGTCAAAGTCACATCTTTTTATAGGAGATATAACTTATCACCGTCCAAATGTTCCTTTAGAAGTAGGCATTGTCTTAGGTCTTTCCGAAAAAGAATCAAATAAAAGAAAGGATATTCTTCTGGTCAATGCCCCTTTTGATGAAGGTAGTATACCCTCGGATTTATTAGGCTTACGAATAGAAAGATATTCGACGATTCTTGAGCTAGAATCACACGTTATTAAATGGTTGTCAGATAGGCTGAATAAAGTTATTGAGTATAAGCAAGAATCAGAATGCGTTTTTGAGGAGCGTTTTTTTAATCACAATAAATTTCACAAGGAATGGTCTGTTCCACGATTTGTAAATGTATCTTTAACCTCTGATGGTTTGCTAATAAATGGTGGGTGGTTGCCAGTTTCAACGAAACACTTGTTATTCTCGAAATACGAAATGAATGTTACTTTCAGGCTTGAGAATAGAAATATAGGTGTTTGTTTTAATGTCCCTCCCGGAAATAGCAGTGTAAAGAGCAGATTCCTTATGTTGAATATGCAGAGAACGGACGATGGTAATAAATGGCAAATCGTGCCACATTTATACGATTTCGGGGACATGCATGATAGAATTATAACAAGTGGCGGCAGCTGGGGTTTTAATGCAGGCTACTGGGTTTATGATCCAAATAATGGACATCAAAACTACATTTTGAGCGAAAATCAAAGATGGACTGAGTTACTATTCAAGGTTAATGGTTCGAAGATTTCTGTTTACGATAAGAATAACAGTAATTCTCTGATTTATGAAATTGATTATGATGTAATATCTGAAGGACAATTTATAATCCCAAAGTCTGGAGGTGTCGGATTTAGATGTTCTGGGTATTCCGAAATTCCTGGCGGAGAAGCAGCAACAATCAGAGGTGTTATTGTAAACCAGCTAGCATAATGTTTTGTTGAAAAGTAATCGTATTTATCTTGTATGATTGATACGATTGTTGTCCAGAATCTAAGAACACAGAAAGACAGAATATTCTACAATTCTGTCCGCCACACCATAGACCATCTGCAAAACTTCCTTGTCAATGAACCTCCAGCTTGTATTTCCAAGGAAAAGATAACCGATTCCCGTTCTGCATATAAGCTATGCAAGAACATGGAATTGTTGGATAAGGAAGAATTCCGCATCCTTATTCTGGATACCCTTAATCAGTTTCAGCGTATTGAAACCATATCTATTGGCACCGTCAATTCCGATTTAGTATCCCCAAGAGAAGTTTACCGGACAGCATTGCTTTATGACGCTGTAAATATTATCGGTGTTCATAACCACCCCAGCGGTTCTGCTGAACCCTCAGAGCCGGACATTAAAATCACAAAAGATTTATGTAAGGCAGGTAAACTTGTTAATATTAAACTGCTCGACCACCTTGTTATTGGCAATCACTGTTACTCAAGCTTTGCAGATTTAGGGTTACTACCCAGAGAATCCAAAAATGATACAGGGGTGATTGGCTGATGAGAACATACAACGAGCTTTTTAAACAATGTGATGAGCTTGGAATCCCTATTGACCCTTCAAATGGGTACACCAAGGAAGGTTTAGAGAATCTCATAAGAAACCACCAGAAAGATCAGTCAAAAGCGAGTTCTGTGAAAGGATGGGAAGTTATTTCGACATACACCATGGAACAAGCATTATCAGACGGCATACTTGTTAAGTGTGGCTGGGCTATATCAGGTAAAGTCAAAGCCCCTGTGGTATTCACCTCAAATCTATTTTATTCCGGTGGCTATACGGATGCAGACAAGAGGTTAAAGCTCATTAAGCTTGGGCTAGAATCGTTGCAGAAGCCCGACAAAGAAGACGACGGCTATAGGAAATTACGAGTCCTTGAACAGAATAAGATTTGGGTTATCGAAGACGGTACCGGCATTACCTTTATGCGCCCTGAGGACTACTAACCAGAAGTATAAGTAACCTAATGTAACCTCATCCGCCGTGTTCATCATGTGCAGCTTGTGCACCTGTTTTAGAATCTTACCTACCTTATTCGATAAAGCTATTATGCAATTCCTGCGTTTACCGTATTATTTATTAGGACATAAAGCAAAAGGAGGTTAAGCCAATGGAAAACAGACCTACAGCGGTAAAGAACAGAATTGCCAAATACCTTGATTATGAGGTCGAGGTGGGGAATGACGAAACCCCGGAGCAGGTCAAAACTAACCTGTCAGAGATTTTCCCTGAGATATCCCATGCTAAATACACCCAACATCCTGATGGGACTATTGAGTTTGAGGTAGTAGCTGGAACTAAGGGGTAAGGACATGGATAATATCTTCAAGGAGTCGGATATTGACTTCCAAAGGAAGATCAACAGGGCGAAGCAGTTCCTTACTATCTTTAATAAAAAGGATCTGGCTATTGATTCTTTAACTTCAAAGAAGATAGGTCGATACACAGCCCTGTTTTGTGAGTTACTATCGTGCAACACTCAGATTGAAACAATTGAAGATTCTTTGCTCTCTTCTAAGAGTGAGTGTATAAGCGAGGGGTATATCTGATTATGGCTAATAATCCGACTGCTTCCGACATAGTTAATGCACTTAACCGCCTGGCGTATGTTTCCTTTATGAAAGACGCCAAAACATTAGGCTATGTTTCTAGTAAGCAGAATGTTCCTGTCAAAGTATCGCCTCAGAGTATCAGCCATAACCTACGGAAACTTTTAAAATCCCTGATAAAAGAAGATGTAAGCATTTCAAAGTTCAGATCTGCATTTCGCTGGCATGTAGAAGTTTTACAGAAGCAGGAATACGGAGACTCCGATTTTAGAGAATACATTTCCAACAATGACATGATGAAAAAGCATTTCCACACTCAAAGCAATAACTTTGACGGATTGTTCCGCTGTTCCTTGGAGCTGTTTTCATTGCAGAGACATTCTGGTCAGCGCTATCTGGAATATAATCAAGGCTTTGTCACAGAGCTTAAGTCTTACATGGACAAGATCACCAAGTTAAAAGAGCTCCTACCATCTTTGTATAACCAATTCGTTGAGAAGGAAGCAAAGTTCAAGAAACAGTTGCAGGAAAGGTATATTGCTATTGCAAATAAGAAGAAAGGCATGAACGATATTAGGAGTGCTTCAGCATGACCACAATCCAATTAGAGACATATGGTGTCCGAGTAGAACTTCAGGACGAGAACAATAAGAAGCAATACCGCTATTTATCTCCGACCCGCTTCAAGGAGATAGTCTTGCGTGAAACTAAGTTTGACAGCGGCTTACTGCCTTCCGGTACTTTATCCTATCAGAGAACAGGATCCGGTGAGAAGATTGCATTGCTTCGCCCTGATCAGATAGTTAAGGTCAAATACCTTAATAATAAAGCTGATGGTGCGCCAGTTGTGTTTGACTTTCAGGTGCCTTTGCCGCCCTTACTGTGGATTTATGAGGTAAACTCCAGCAGGCAGTTATTTTCCACTAAAGTCTTTGCTATAATGAAAGAGGGCGTAATAGATAATACCATGCTTTATAAAGCGCCTTTTTCTAATGTACACCCGAACGGCGAGGTCTGTTGGGGTACTGCCGGTAACCTGATAGACAAGCCGTTTAAATCCCTGTCTGGACTGTCTTCTTTACCAAGGATATTCTTTCTGTGCCCATTTAATGAGGATCTATTCAATGACGGGAACGGAACCCGTATGCTTAATTGGTTTAAAGCGTACGACGGTAAACAGGAATTCCCTTACAGCGAATTAAAACCGTATGGTATTTATAGCGAGGTGTTGAATGGTAAAGTCAATCGTTAGTCAACTGGTGAATCACAGTATTGGGCTTCCAAAGAAACTTAATAGGCCCGTGAACTATATCTTATGTGGTACCGGAGCTAAAGAAATCAGAGAAACTGAGCTGGGTACTTTTGTCGTAACCCCGAAAGAAATAGTCGGCTTAGAGAAGATACAGGAAGGCTTTAAGATGAAACTGCCAAAAATCCCTATTGGCTTGCTGCTGACCTGTCTGAGCTTTTTCAAGAAAGTCTATCTTAAACATCAGACAGAAGCGCTTCTTCAAATCTTCTGGGATTGTAAAAGTAAGTCCTTCTATATACACTGTCCTGCTCAACAGGTAGGCCCTGCTTCTGTTAAGTTTGAACATAATACAGCAATGGAGAAGGAGAACATCCTGGCTTTAGAAATTCACAGTCATGGTAATATGCAGGCTTTCTTTTCCTCTACAGATGACGGGGATGAAAAGGCTACCAGGCTTTATGCTGTAGCAGGGCAGATAACAGAACCATTACCTCAACTTAAGTTACGCGCCTGCTGTGGTACGGCTTCGATTCCAATATCTTTAGAGGATATCTTTGACCTGGCTTCAGAAGTTTCCGATAAATGGTTTAAGGAGCTTAAAACTGTGAAAGACGATGATCAAACAGAACTGGATCTGCTGTTATACGGCAGCAGCATGGAGCGTGATCTCCCTGGCTTTGGCAAGGATCTGAACAAGCTGGGGTTTACTCTTGGTGAGGACATATAGCTTATGAGGATAAATCTACCAAAGACATATTTTGAAAACAGACTCTACAACCACATTAGAATCCTTCAGATAGGAGCTGGTGGGACCGGAAGCGCGCTCGTCCCTTTGCTTGCTCGTTTAATTTCCTCGGAGAGAGAAATAACCTTTGACTATCTGATAGTAGACGGCGACCGGGTTACGGTGTCCAACATTGTCCGGCAGAACTTCATAAAGACGGATATCGGGAAGCCAAAGGCCGAAGTCTTAACTCAAAGATACGGCTCTGCATTCGGAGTAAACCTCTCCTGCATTCCTGAATATTACAACGAAGAAACAGCTGAGAAAGTGAAGCTGACTGCGTTCGATATTGTGATTGGCTGTGTTGATAACAATAAAGCCAGAGCTTTTATCTCCACGCAACTTTCAAAGATCGACAGCTACAATCGCGCTCTGTACATAGACTCAGGCAATGAACTCATCGGAGGACAGACATTTATCCAGGGTCTGTTAAAAGACTCATATCTCGGCACAAATCTGATTGAGGAACACCCCGAGATTGCGAACCTGGACAATAAGGCAGAAAGGAGCTGTACTGCAAACCTTGCCAACGGTACTCAGCGTCTTACAACCAATCAAACAGCTGCTGTCTTTCTTTTCAATGTCATAGACCAGTACATCCACAGGGTTAACATTCCATATTACGAAATCAACTGGACAACCTCTAACTCTGTCAGCAAGAAGCTGTTGGACGATTGGATTAAATCCAAAGGCAAGCCTGCTCAGGTATAAGTAACCTATGTAACGCACCAGGTATTTTCAAAAGAGGACAGAGCCGAAGAATTGCTAATAAAAGAGGCCTGGGACTTCACCCTTGCCTCTGTGACGAGACTTCCTACACTGTTAGATAATTTTTACCTTTTTCCCCCATATAGGGAGTCAGAGACCTTCCAGAAAGCCAGGGAGCAGAGAAACTTTCCTTAGCAATCTGTGTTCCCATGTTTCGTATGTAATTATAAAACTTAGAGGAGCCATATGAACCGAAGAGTGCAATTTATTCAAACCAACAGCAATGTAAGCATTCGTGAATATGTCGGACCCGTTTGTGAAATCCGTAATGGTGTCTGGAAGCTGACCCCGGCTTTAAGGACATTTCTCGAACAGCTCATCGTCGATTCAAAGGGAAGATCAGCCAAAATCCGTATTGAATTCCTGAGAGATAAGGACATAATCGTAAACCTGTCCGACCTGTAAATATACCCGCCTTTAACACCAGCTTGCCGTATTTTATCTTAGAGGACAATTACAATGCCGGAAAAGACAATTATACGCAACGACAGGTACAATCTTGTAGAGCGAGAAGGTTGTCTCTATATCATTCCACAGAAGCCTAAAGGTTATGCCCTTTACAACATGTTCAAAGCAACCTTCATTGGAGCACTGCTTGTCTGTCTGCTCCTATTTCCGCCAGCAGGTATTTTTTCTCTGTTGATCCTGCTTTTACATAATAGCATCAAGAAGGGACTCACCTGATGAAACGACACATCCCTATAGAGATTAGCAAGCCTATACTATTTAAGCATGCCGAGGATTATTTATCGGCCAATATGGCCAAGTTCCTTGGTGTAAGCAGAAACGATATCGTTGTCTTGTTCAGGGATTTTCACCCTATAGCCTTTAGGGTTGTTTCCTTTGCAATATACAAGCTGATTAACGAAAGCTACTGCATTATAAAGACCAACAACGTTGGGAGTGAGGACTTACCTTTCCCTGTCATCTATGACCAATCCGGCAGTAATAAGACCAGCCCGTACTGCGCGGTGTATTTCATCAAGGACAAGGAAGGGAACAAAATGGCTGTCCGAATGAAGCTGTCAAAGGATGATTTCGTAAAGTCGTATTTTCACATCTACCTCCCTGCAAACAAGTTGGATCTGGGTAAGAAGTTCTTTAGTGATTTGGAGAAAACAATCCTGTCTCTGACCGGTTTAAGGCTGAATGGCGCAGGGGAGTTTTTGGAATCGGATCAACAGCTTACAGACAAAGACATTATCCTTCCTGAGGAAATTAAGAAGGCCTTAAAGTCAAACGTAATAGGGTTCATAAACCGTTACAAAGCCTGTGACAGCAGTAAAACTCCGAGTGATTTTAATATAGTCAAGCGAGGCCTTCTGTTGTTCGGAGCACCGGGAACCGGAAAGTCCCTGACCATACGCTGGCTTATGTCGACTCTTAAACTTTGCAGCTTCATCGTTGCCACCGGAAAGCAATTGAAAAGAAGCGAGGATGTTGCTGATGTATTTTCGCTTGCCAGACAAATACGCCCCTGCGTTATTGTTCTTGAAGATTTAGATCTTTACGGCTTGTCAAGGGATGGCGGATATTTTAATGGAAGTGTCTTAAATGAGCTCCTTAGTCAAATGGACGGGTGCTCAAATCAATTATCCGGCATTGTAACAATAGGTACTGCCAATAAGAGAGAAGTTCTTGATAAAGCGCTAACAAAGCGTCCCGGCAGATTTGATGTTATCCTGAATTATGCAAACCCCACCCTGAAAGAAAGAGAAGATCTTTTCAGTCTTAATATTTCCAAAACAATAACAGACAAGACTGTGGATATAAAACAAATTGCTGAAGCTACAGAAGGTTTCAGTCCTGCTCAGATAGTTGAGGTAGTAAAACGTGGATACATTAATGCCGTAGAAAGAGAAAACAGTGCTATATGCCAGAAGGATCTTGTCTCAGCAGTCGCCCAGCTAAAAGAACCGCCTAAAGAAATAGGTTTTAAGACAAAGGAAAGCTAATGAGTGAATTTAATATTACCGAGTACCTATCAAAATATAAACAGTATAACGATATGCAAATAGTCCCGAGAGCCGTGCCTTACTTCTCGTTCTATTCCCTGCGTCTATTGGAGTGTCCTTACAGATATAAACGAATGGTGATCGAACGGGATCCTCGGTCAAAGCTACAGGATTTTCGCAACGCCCTTTCCGGTAGTTGCGTACACGGTCTTGCAGAAATGTTTTTAAAAGGCAGACATAAAGACCTTTCATGGCTTAAGGAGAATGCTTTACCTGTCTTCAATAAGATCATATCAGAAGTGCCTGTACTTAACTGGAGAGGTAGCCCTGATGAAGACAAGGCAGCCGTCCTTGAGTCTGTAAACCAGATGGTCGATTACCTTATACAGTACTTTAAAGAGATAAACTTACTTGAATCAGCTAAGATATTTCCGGAACATACTTTTAAGACCATGATTGCCGGTGAGGTAAAAGTAAATCCCCTCGCAGTATCCGGTAGGGTTGACCTCATAACCGTGTCTAGGGATGGTTTTGTCGATGTGTATGATTTCAAATGTGTGAATGGAATTAGTGAAGAAGGACTGTCTTACTTACAGTTCCTTTTCTATTCAATAGGTGTTCAGAGTATGGATATAGGCAAACTTAGAAGTATGAGTTTTATCCTGCCTGCTTTAAAGATGGATCTTCCAGTATCTTTCTCAAACAAAGACTACGAGAACTTCATTAAGAGAATTAAGCTAGCTCATAAGGAAGTAGCGCAATGCAATAAAACCGGCTTCTTTGCCAAGCCAGGTCGCCAATGCAGCTTTTGCATGTATAAAACCGGTGAGTGCGACAAATACAAATTACTGGATCTGAAACCTTCGTATTTTAATAAGTAGAGGAGATACCATGAATGACTTGAACGCGTTAAGGGAAATAATGGACAGCAATCTGTCTGCCATGAGCACAGTCCAGCTGGCAGAGATTTACATAACAGCCAAGGCCTTTTCTTCCAAGATGTACCAGCTCAAAACCCACATTGAAGGACTTATAATAAAAGAACTTAGAGCGCAGGGTGCCGAAAAGGTTTTAAGCTGTAAGACTAGGACTCCCATAACTTTAGGTAAACATATAGACCGCAAATTCGACATCGAGATACTTGAACAGGAACTCAAACCGCTTGTAGCAGCAGAGCAATGGGATTCCATCATAAAGCTAGAGCCAAAAATACTCTGGGAGAACCTTAAGGATCTTCGAAAAACCAGCTCGGTTATAAGAGATACAATAGACAAAGCAGTCATCGAGCTTCCAAAACCTGAATTAAAGATCGGCACTCCAAGCAAGATTGATAAAATGCTTCTTGCAAGACAAGTAATCCCTATACCTGTAGGTATTACTGTTGGGAAGGAAGCTGTCATAAGTGCTGAGCCGTCGTTTTAATAAGTAACATAATGTAACCAGGGAGGGATTATCATGGTCAAGTTCGAAAAGATTAAAAGCGTGAAGAAACACCTGAAGATTTGTCTTTATGGGGCTCCGGGATCAGGGAAAAGTTTTTATGCCCTAGGATTTAAGAATTGTTTGGTTCTTGATATGGAATCCGGCACGGATCTATATTGCGATCGTTTCCCCGAGGCTCTTATATTTAAAACGAAGAGTTTTAATGAGGTGTGTGAAAGTGTCGATGAACTAGAAAAGAATTTAACAAAATTAAACGTGCAAACGGTAGTCATAGATTCCTGTACTGTGCTATGGAGCCAACTTCTCGACAGTAAACTTGACAGCAAGAAACTTAAGTTACTTAGAAGCAATAGCAAAGCAAACTTGGACTCGGTGGATCTTACATTTAATGATTGGGGTGACATCAAAAGAAGGTATAATTCACTTATCACAAAGCTTTGCAACTTAGATGCAAATATAATTTTGATCGGCCGCGTAAAAGACGAATATGAAATCAAGAATATTGCCGGCCATCAAGAAATATCAAAAGTTGGAGTCAAGTTCTCGGGAGAAAAAGATACACCGTACGCTCTTGATATACTATTTAGGCTAGAGTGTACCAGCGATGGCAAACGTTATGCAATATTTGAAAAAGATCGCTCGGGCACATATCCTGTAGGCTCCCGTCTTGAGAACCCAACTTATAAAGATTTCCAGAGTATCTTGGACAGATACAACAAAGGGGAGTCCGAAGTAAAGCAGAAGATCGAAGCCGAGGAAAGCTCCAAAGATGCCGAGGCCGAACTGAACAAGGAGGCGAAGCTTCGGGAAATGTTCGATTGGTTCAACAATTGCAATACCACCTTAGAGCTTAAGACCATATCGGATGAGATCGAAAAGAACAAGACCATGTTTTCAACTTCAGATTTAGAACTTCTAAGGACGGAATATAAACGCAAATACAAGGAACTCACCACCAATCTTGTCCTGGCAGGTAATAATGGCGGGAGATAAGAACCGGATTGTAAGCCTAAAGGACTATTTCCCTGAGCATTTAGAAAGCCTGAATAAAAAGCATAGCGGCATTCTTACTATGATTCCTTCAGTGGACGAAGTCCTGGAGTGCCTGTTCCCTAATTCCTTGGTTACAATAGGCGGGATTCCTTCATCCGGCAAGACCAGCCTTTGCTTACAGATTTCGAGAAACGTCGCTAAGAGCGGTCATAAGGTGTTTTGGATTGGCGTTGAACATGGGATATCTTTTTATGCCCAGCGTATCATTGAACAAGAAAGCGGTATAAGCGGTAAAGTCATCAGACATATCAAGGAGGTTAATGATGTAGAAGTCCGAAAAGACCTTTTAGATGCCAGTAATCGTATTGCTGAATATGGAAGCAATTTGTTACTGCTAGATGCTAATTCTTCACCTATAACCATCGAGAAGATGAAAGAAAGGATTTCAGAATTCGGTGCCGATAAGCAGATTTTGATAGTAGTAGACAGTATTCAAGCCCTCAGCTTTTATCTTCCAGATAAGTGTTCCGAAAACAGTATCGATGGTGTTGTGCGTTCCGTTTCTCAGCTTGCTGGTTCGCTTAATGCAACGATCATTTGTATATCAAGAAAGTCCAAGAGTGAGGCAAATTCAAATTCTTTGGCTGGACTCAGCTACACCTACGGACTTTCGTTCGATTCCCATGTCGTAATGTTTTTGCAGACCAAGAAAAACTCAGAGTCTGAAGAAGTCGAACTGTTTATCGCTAAAAATCTCCGAGGTCCTGCCAGAATTTCTATTAAACTTAGATTCAATCCAGAAATCGGTGTCTTTGAAGAACCCATCCAATAGTCCTGTCTTTGCTCAGCAATCAATTCCATAAGTAACATATACGTAACCAATAGCTTTGTGTAGCATGTGTAGCTTGTGCAGCTAATTCACTAACAATCATTCCTCCTCGTGATTCATTTTTCAGTTTCTGCTTTATGCTTCAAGTGTTATCTGTTATAATTAGAATAGCTAGAATAATAAATCGTCAAGTTGGTTTCATTATCAAAGAGAGGTGGGTATGGGAAATGAAATAATATGTATTCACGGAAATCAATCTATAAGCGATATGAAGGATCTAAAACGATATATCAGGAAGCTGCTTGAGGTTGATAATTTATGTTTTTTATTAGGTTCGGGTGCTTCTTGTGAAGCTGGTGGCCGAAATATGTCTGAGCTGGGTAAAGAAATTTTACCAGAAATTGAGAAATGTTTTGTTAAGGCTAAGCCATTTTTTGAAGCACTTAAGAAAATGCATGTTTTATCTGATGGGAAGACCGTAGATTTGGAACGATTTATTTCATACTTAGTTAATCTTCAGCATGTATCTACCATGGAAGAGAAAGGTTTTAAGACCAGTTTTTCTAAGAGCAGATCGAAGTATAATATCAAATCTGTACAAATAAGAAGTGCTTTAAATATTTACCGAAAGAAAGTGTTTGAGTTGTGTTCGTTACCGACCGAAGATAAGTTGGATAAGTTGGATGTTCATAAGCTTTTCTTTAAGAAAGTACTGGCGCATAGACGTGTTAATCAATCAAGGTTGGCAGTTTTTACTTCTAATTATGATCTTCTTCCAGAAAAGGCTTGTGATCAATTAGGTATAACATATCTGAATGGTTTTCATGGCGTAACAGAACGTGTCTTTTATCCCGAGGTATTTGATTTGGATTTACATCGAGTTGAAGTTGGGGAAAGGAAAAGGACGCATTTTTATGATAAAGTAGTTCAGCTTTTTAAATTACATGGATCATTAACTTGGATAGGGGCCGATGATTCACATAACCCTTTTTGTATCAAGGAACTAAGCTTTAGTGAAGTTGCTCGACAGATGGATAGTGACGAAATAGCACCTATTATGATTTACCCTACTTGTAATAAGTATGGTGAATCTACAGGTTTCCCTTATTCGGAAATGTTGAGAAGGTTTGGAGCTTTTCTAACAAGAACTCAGACGGCAATTATTACTATAGGCTATGGGTTTAATGATGAACATATCAATTCTATTATTAGGCAGGGATTATCACAACCTAGTTTGACAATGGTTTCTTTCTTGCCTGAATTAAAAAAAGAGGAAGGTAAGTTTAGTCTATCTAACTACCCGAAGGAACATTTTGTTAACAAGCTGATTTCAGCAGAAGATGCAAGAATAATGTTTGTTGGTGGTGAGGATGCTAAATGGCAGAGAACTATAACAGAAGTATTACCAGAAGTTGATGAAGAAGATCCTCTTGAGCAAATTCGTAAGACATTGGATGTTACCGGGAGACAATGATGTTGAAAGGAACAAGCAGGGAATTTGCACGAATATTTAATATTGACGGGGAAAAGGCTACCGCTTACTTATTGGAAGGGAAAGAAGCTCTAGTACAGACCCATTTTAAAGGAATCTTTGAAATTGCAAGAATTGGTTCTTACGTAATTATCCCGGTTGGAGCAGATCGTTTAGTGGGGTTAATTACAACACTTCGTGTTGAAGAGCATGAACACTTAGTAAATCGACAGAAGATAGAATCAATTCTTCCTGAGGCTTGGCGTCTGCTTGATTTTACTTTGGTAGGTACCTTAAAGATTCAAGGTAAAGATAAGAAAGGCCAAACATCGTTAGAGTTTGAAAGAGGTATTAATAATTATCCTACAATTGAATCGCCTGTTTGGTTTATCACTAAGGAAGAGCTCTCTTCTATATTCTCATTCGTTGACTCAGATAGATTTTTAAATATAGCTTCATTAGGAAGTGAAGAGGTGACGCCGGTTTATTTTGATATAAACAAGATGTTCGGGAAGCATTTGGCGATTTTAGGATGTACTGGAGCAGGAAAGAGCTGCACTGTAGCATCCATAATTCACGAAATTCTAGCTAAGAAAAGTAAGGTTTCTGATGCAGATGATTATCTAAATAAAACCGGGTTTTTGATATTAGATATAAATGGCGAATATGCATCTGCATTCAAGGATAATGAGCGTGTAAATGTTCTTTGTGTAAAGAAAAAGGAAGCCGGTGAGAGCAATTGCTTGACTATTCCATATTGGTTGTTTAGCTTTGTTGAAATGTGTCAGCTTTTTACACCCTCAGCCCAAACTCAAAAACCAGTTTTAAGAAATGCTATTAGATATTTGAGATGGAAGCAAGATTATACGAATTCGTGCCCCGATATAGATCCTACGCAAGCTGAACTTAAAACAAGCTATAATGGAATAAGAAGTCTCTATGATGTAGCTAATCGAAGTTCAGTACCAGAAGTCAATGATTTTAGCAAGATTTTTAATGTGCATAGTATTGATAAGTTAGTACTTGATTTTGGGATTAAGTATTCGAACAATTACTATAGGGATGCAAGGCATGCTGAAAACATGTCTACTCTTATTGAAAGAATCAGATCTATTATTGACGAGCCGAGTTATGGAGTTATTTTTCCTAGCACTGATTGTGGAATTACACTTCCAGGTATTCAAGATATTTTGCTTGGGATAGAAAGAGATCAATCAGGAGGAATAACACGAAAGTATGATTTAACCATCCTCGACTTAAGTTTTTTGTCTATGGAGTTGCTCCAGACAGTAACAAGTTTTATTGGAAGGGTAGTTTTTTCTTTCTTTCAACATCTTGTGCCAGATAAGCGTAGAGAGTATCCCTTTATACTTGTTCTTGAGGAAGCCCATAATTATTTACCGCGCATAATTCCTGATGCAGAGAACATAAATATGCCATTTGAGAAGATTGCAAAGGAAGGAAGGAAATATGGGCTAGGTATTGTCATTGCATCACAGAGACCAGGAGAACTTTCTGAAACAGCCCTCTCACAATGCAATACATTAATTGTACATAGACTGGTGAATCCTATAGATAGAGGTATTGTTAGAAGTGCAGTTTCTGTCATAGACGAAGATGCACTAAAATTATTGCCCAGTTTGGGGCCAAGACAGGCTATAGTTATGGGAGAAGCGGTTAATATTCCAGCGCGTATAACTTTCAAAGAATTACCAATAGACAAAAGACCTCATAGCGAGAACCCATTTTTTATTGGTAAACCTGAAAGCACTCCAGACTGGCTTTGAAATCTTACTATAACAAATTAGTTGAGTATTGCCTCACCGTGTTAGAGGCAGGAAAAAGGAGGGAAAATGAGATATTCTTACAGGGAAATTAGGAAGTACTGTTGCCTTACCAAAAGAGAAGTCCTTATGATTCAAAAGCTCGAATATGTTGATGGTATTGGTGGAGACAGTGAGGTAATTCCTGATCCGAGGATTGAATGTCCATTTTATAATGAGTGCTATAATGAAAATCGAGATTGCATTCATGCTATTGGTACAGCACATTCTAAAACAAATCCTTTGTTGGATAATCCGAAGGATTGTAAATAGTTTTATAAAGCTATGGATAAGTTACTTGTATGTTACCTGCGGTCTTGTGTAGCTTCTACGAAGATCAAGGTATTTCCCTTTAATAAATCCTGCCCGAGTGTTATTGCTATGTACTTTCTAATAAACGAGTTCTCTTTGAAGTTCATAATAGCTTGAGCTGAGTTTTATCCCTGCAGATATTTACGAATTCTATATTGCCATTTTCAACGATAAGTTCAGAGAAGCATATGGATTTATACCAGCGACCGTTTTTATTTGCGAAGATTTTCTTCTGGGATATCCTCTGGTAAATTTCTTTTAGCGGAGCTAAGATATTCGTTTTGTCAGATTCCCTATTAAGTAGAGACCTAAATCCACCAACTACGTTGTCAATAAGGTTCATTACCAATAATGTGTCATCTTTCCTCTGCTTAATATGCCTTGAATCAACCTTGAGTTTGTCTGAAATCATGATGTATTTTCTGAAGTCGGTCTTAAAGATTGCATTTATATCAATATCATCTCCATGATGTTCATCCCCGTCAAAATATGCTTTAACGATCTCAATAGGATGATTTTCGTCAAACATCGCATGGCAACATCCTTTAACAAGAAACTTCATTGTTAGCTCAACCTTCTCTTTATATGTCTTAGAACCAAACCCCTTAAAATTATCTTCTATTCGAAGCAATCCAAATCTGCAATCAAAACTATCGGTGAGTTCATGAAAGCATTTAAACTCTCCGGTATGCTTTTCTCGTTCTGTAATATTATACAGGGGCGTGCTCTTACATTTGCTTTGAATGGCATGAGAGAATAAAGCTAGATTGCTCCTAACCATAGGGCCTATCTTTTTCTTGCCAAAGCAACCTGCATACTTAATGTTAATGTCTTTATTCACTTTGTGTGCTGTTCGGATTAGTTTAAGGCATTGAATGATTTTATCTCGTTTGTCTTCAGGGATAAACAAAATTCCATGATGAAAACCGCCTTCTTTGCTTTCGTCATGATAAAGCTCATATTTTCTTGTAGGCACCATAAGTACAATTTTACAGATTTATAACTTGAATTTCAAGCAAAAGCCGATGCAGTTAAGTAACTATATGTTACATAGGAATTTTATGTGCACCTTGTGCATCATGTGCAGCTATCTTGCACAAACTAAGACATAGGAGCGTTTTCGTTTGAATTTCCCAGTTAAGAGTGCTAAAATTGTATTGATCTTTTGAAGATAATCATGGGGGAGTCAAATGCCCGATTCATTAATAAACGAGTTGCCTGAAATAGTTGCAGAAGGGAAGAAGGAAGTAGAACAAATAATGGAAAGACTGTCCAGTAATGAACGGATAGTCTTACAAACTAATGAACATGTTTTACCCTCCAAGGAAACCTCAGGACTATACAAAGGTTCGGTAAAGCAGGATATTAAATCTGACTGGAATAACAGGCTGATTTATGGCGATAACCTCTTGGTTATGGAGGCACTACTAGCAGGGAATGAATTTCAAGGTCTGGCATCAATGAGAGGGAAGATCGATTTAATTTATATTGACCCACCATTTGATTCTAAAGCTGATTATAGAACAAAGATAAAGTTACCTTTTGGTAATGTTGAGCAGAAACCGACTGTTATTGAGCAATTTGCCTATTCTGATACTTGGAAGGATGGAACAATTTCATATTTGAAAATGATTTATCCTCGTTTGGTTCTGATGAAAGAATTGTTGTCAAGCAAAGGTTCGATTTACGTGCACTTAGATTGGCATGTCGGCCACTATGTTAAGGTCATACTTGATGACATATTTGGAAAAGACAATTTTCAGAATGAGTTGATTTGGAAGAGAACATATACTTCAAAGGCTCAAGCATTGTCATTCGGTAAGATTCATGAAAGTATTTTGTTCTACAGTAAAACCCAAGAGCCAATCTGGAATCAGCAGTATCTCAAAGCCGATGATAATTATATCGAGAAGTATTATGATAAAGTTGATGAGAAAGGTCGGAAATTCCAGTCTTTAAGTCTAACCCAACAAGGACAAGGACCTGCTCGAAAATTTGGGGATAAGATTATACCACCCCCAGATGGGATGCATTGGATTTGGAGCCAGGAGAGAATAGATAAGGCTTTCAAGGAAGAGAGAATTACATTTACAAAGAATGGATTTCCTCGGTTGAAGAAATACCTGGATGAGTGGGACGGAAAAGGCAAACCGATCCATGATATATGGGATGATGAAGAAGTTGGTCCATTAAATTCCTGGCATGGCGAGTCTCTTGATTATGCCACACAAAAGCCTGCAGGTTTATTAAAGCGGATTATTACCTCATCCTCAGATAAAGAATCAATAATAGCAGATTTTTTTGCTGGTTCTGGAACAACCGGTGCAGTTTCCGAAGAGCTTGAGCGGAAATGGATAATGTCAGATTTAGGTAAACCAGCATGTATGATAATGCGAAAACGCCTTATTGATCAAGATTCTAAGCCCTTCCTTTATCAATCCATAGGTGATTATCAAAAGGAGCAGTTCGAGAAAAGCGAGTTTAGAAGAATCAGTGATTTGGCACACGTAGTCCTAAACCTCTATGGAGCAATTCCTTTTAATCTTTCAGATGTTCCGCAAGGTAATATTGGCTACATCAAACAGAGCAGAACAATAGTGTTTGTTGATTCTCCATCAAAACTTACCGGCTTAAATACTTTGAAGAAAGCGCAATCGTTAAGGGGCAGTTTTATGGGTGGATGGGAAAAGGTGATTGTTTTGGGATGGAATTTTGTCACAGATATTGGACAGGTTATTATGAGCTTGAACGATCCCAAGCTTGAAGTTTTGGTAATACCTCCTGATTTATTAGATCGATTAAAGACAAAGTCATCTTATGATAAGCTTGTAAAAAGTGGCAAGATAAAGTTTTCATCCTTGCAGTATTTGACTATTAAGCCTTTGAAAAGTAAAGAATCAAGCAAAGATGAAGAGGAAATCCATGTTGAGCTTGATAATTATGTTTTGCTTTCACCCGATGCATTACCTTTGGTTGAAGAAGATAGGGTAAAGGTTCAACAGGTCCTAGAGAAAGATCCGTTATCTTTAATAGAGTATTGGAGTATTGATCCTGATTATGATGGCCAGATATTTAGGAGTAAGTGGCAAGACTATCGTGAAAATGTTGAGAGTGATAGTGATCCTTTAAAAGTAGTCAGAAAAGCTATACTGACTGTACCTAAAAAGACTAGAAGAAAAGTGTGCATT
>Ga0156422_1179_pt1 | contig 26450 bp, 24 predicted proteins | sample RifOxyA2_FD_108065 | JGI IMG/M metagenome (GOLD analysis project Ga0156422, IMG submission 108065) | Candidatus Firestonebacteria bacterium RIFOXYA2_FULL_40_8
AACAAATATTAGGTTGACAAGTCCAACATGCGCTGCTACTTTTGAGGCTCCTAGAAAGAGTCCAACATGCGCTGCTACTCGTCAACTAGTCATTAGTACTTTTCTCTTAAAAGTATCCTCTCAGCAGCAGAAGTATTATCTCCCCGTTAAAGCCCGCAACCACGGGTACCAAAAGGTTATCATCCAGCTTTTTCACTGCGGTTTCTACTACCGTGGCGCTCACTGCCATTACAACGATAATCAGCCACATAGGATCCCCTGCGGGAAGCCACCAACAAGTATCCCACCACATCCTTCCGTTTACCGGCTCACGGAGAACCAAAAACCCTATTACAAGATCCACCGCCAGCTCTGCAAGTAAACCTTCCCAGGCTTTGTCTTTTATGTAAGGAAGCGGGGTTTTTCCAAATTTAGTGCCGACTAGCGCGGCTGCAAGATCTCCGAAGGTGACCATTAGCATGGCGGCTGCGGCAATACGAAGGTCAAATATAGCAAGGCAAATAATAGAACCGAGCAGGAAGTAAATTTCCGCGCCCATGTGATGTTTTTCTTTATCTCTTCTATACTCCCAGAGTTTACGAAGAAAAGGGATCTTTGCTCCCACCTCCACTCTCGCATACTCCAGCTCAAAAAGAATGATGAGCATGAAGGAGAGAAAAAGAAGTCCGACTTTATGATTAACTTCTTTTGAGACCAGAACGTACGCGACCAGGAAAATTATGGAGAACAGATGGATGGATTTTCTTATTACTTCTTTTTTAAAACTCCATTTTTCTTTCTTTTTCATAGAGCTCAGGCAACACTTACCGCATTTCTGCCGGCATGTTTGGATTTGTACAGCGCCTTATCGGCTTTCACGATAAGCCCTCTGCCGTCAATAATGGATTTATCCCAGCCGGCAACGCCTATGGAAAGCGTCACTCTGATGATCTGGCCCTGATAGTGGAACTTTGTTTGCTCTACAAACTGTCTTAAACGGTCACCGAGTCTTTTTGCGCTTTCTACATCGGAAATAGGGGCAATGATGGAAAATTCATCCCCGCCATAACGGCCGATAACATTGATCTTTCTTGTGTTTTTCCTGATAAGCTCGGAAACTTTCACAAGAATATAATCCCCGGCATCGTGGCCGTAAGTATCGTTGATCTTTTTAAAATGATCCACGTCCACCATTAAAAGCGCAAGTAGTCCGCTGTATTTCTTCACTCTTTCTACTTCGCGGTCTAAGAAAGTTTTAAAATACTTTTGAGTAAAACAATGCGTGAGCCCATCCCTTGAAATTTCCAGTTTTAACTGCTGGGTTTTTAACTGGGCTTCGGCAAGATCTTTTTGCACTTCTCTTATGATGTCTCCATAAGTAATAATGCCGACCAGGCGTTTATTCTCGGTTATCGGAAGACGCCTTATCCGTTTGGAGGCCATGAACTGCATCGCCACGCGGGTTTCCATTTTTGGCGCCATCGTAAAGACGGGGGAAACCATTATTTCAAAAGCTCTTTTTTGGGAGAGCAAATTACAACCGTGCAGGCCGATAAACTGAACAATATCTCTTTCCGTAATAATCCCGAGCACAGTTTTCTCTTTCACAATAACTACAGAACCGATCTTATTTTTTTCCATTAACCGGCAGATTTCCTGTATAGATGTATTTACCGGCGCAGTAACAACCGCCCGGGACATAATATTAAGTATCTTCAATTAATCATCCTCATTATATTGTACTTCGTACTTTGTACTTGATTTTCACTTTCCTTCTATCGCTTTCTTCATCCTGGCGACGCCTTTATTTATATCGTCCTCGCTGGAAACATAAGAGAGGCGGATATACTCGTCATTTTCGCCAACATTCTTCGGACCAAAGTAAGTACGGGAAAGTACGGCGATACCGGCTTTATCCAGAAGGAACGCCTGGAGCGCTTTGGAATCTTTAAGCCCGAGATTTTTGCAGGCCTCGGTAACGTTAGGGAACGCGTAGAACGCGCCTTTAGGCATCTGGCATTTGAAACCTTTTATTTCATTCAGCAGCTTTACAATAAGGTCGCGGCGTTTTTTAAACTCCACCACCATTTTCTCCGCTTCACTCTGGTCTCCATTTATAGCTTCTACGCCCGCATGCTGTACAAACGCATTTGTGCAGGAGTTGGCATTCGTCTCAAGTTTTGCAATAAAAGGCGCCAGTTCTTTAGGCATAAGGCCGTAACCAAGACGCCAGCCGGTCATCGCGTAGGTTTTGGAGAAACCGTCAACCACGATGGTTCTTTCTTTCATACCCGGAAGGGAGGCGATGGAAACAAACTTGTCATCATAAAGAATCTTGCCGTAAACTTCATCCGTAAGTATCCAGACATTGAACTCTTTCGCGAGTTTGGCGATCTCTTCCAGGTCTTTCTTGGAAAGTACTCCGCCGGTGGGGTTCTGCGGGGAGTTAAGCACTATCATCTTTGTTTTTTTATTTACAAGTTTTTTCAACACTTCTACATCAAAAGAGAAACCGTTCTTTTCCCAGAGAGGCAGGGCTATAGACTTTGCGCCTACAAAATTTGCCATGGATTCATATATAGGATAGCCGGGATTCGGATAGATAACCTCGTCCCCCTCGTCCACAAGCGCCATAATTGCATTGAAAAGTATAGGTTTTGCGCCGGGAGCTACGACTACTTCATCGGCGTCATATTCCATTCCGCGGAACGCACCGGCTGTTTTGGCAATTGCCTGTCTTAAAGGTAAAATACCGTTACTGGTAGTATAATGCGTCTGGTTATCATTTAACGCCTTAATACAAGCTTTTTTAATGTTCATCGGAGTATCAAAGTTCGGCTCCCCGAGTCCAAAAGTGATAATATCCTTTCCCTGTAATCTTAATTTTCCTACGAGGGCTGCCACTTCAAACGCCGTTTCTGTTCCAAGTCTTCCCATTCTCTTTGCTAATTGCATATTTATCCTCCAATGTCCGCTTTTTGCGGTGTTTTTATAATTTTTGACAACTCATATTATTTTACAGTAAATACTGCTGTATTTCAATAACATTACACGGGCTAAACACAAAGTCCTTACTATATGGTTGAGTTTACTCATTACTTCAAGTAAAACTTATAAAAGCCTGCCAAATAAGGCAAAACGGATTTTTTGCAAGTGGAGTTTTCCTGTTTTCTGTGACTTGTGAGAAACGTATCCGCCTTCAGGCGAGATCTCACCGAAGGTGGACAAAATTTATTGAAATGTTCGGAAGAAGGCTGAATTGTTCGAGCAAAGCGAGTTGAGCAAAGTCTAAATATCAGACCTTAAATCTTTGCGAAATCCGCCTAGGCGGATAGCGAAACCGGAACAGAAAATGGGGAAACTCCACTTACTATATTATATTGATTTTTTAATTTCAATAATATATCATACTTGTTAAGTGTTTTCCCCCAGGATAAATATACCTTACATTCCCTTCCCCTTTTATCAGGGAGACCGGAGGATGAGGGTCAAGAAAATGGAGGATTCATGTCCGAGCTTTTAAAAACAGTCTTTTTTGACAAACATGTCGCCGCTAATGCTACGATGACGGATTTTGGCGGTTGGAATATGCCTTTAAATTATCCCCGCGGTATTCTCGAGGAACATCTTATCACCAGAAAAAGCGCCGGACTTTTTGATGTTTCCCACATGGGACGTTTTGTCATTCGGGGGAAAAACTCTTTGCTCTTTTTACAGAACGTTCTTACCAATAACGCAGCGGCTCTGGATATTAATCAAGCTCAATATACGATGATACAAAACAGTAACGGCGGAGCACTGGATGACGCCTATCTTTACAAGTTCGCCCCCACGGAATATATTCTCGTGGTAAACGCGGGTAACCAGCTTAGGGACTGGGAACATCTTTCCCATATCGCAAAAAGATACTCCGCCGGGGTTGAGTTCGAAGATAAATCCATAGAAATTGCCATGCTTTCCCTGCAGGGACCTAAAGCTAAAACCATTCTTTCTTCCCTGATGGAAAGCGGAAAACTTCCCGAACCCGTAAAAAACGCGATGAGCTCGGTAACAATAAAAGGAAGTAAAGTACTCGTAGCGCGAACCGGGTATACCGGCGAGCCGCTCGGGTTTGAATTTTTCATTGCGCGCGAAGACGCTCTTAAGATCTGGGACGCGTTCATTGAAAAAGGCGCAATGCCTATAGGGCTCGGAGCCAGAGACACTCTCCGGCTGGAAAGCGGGCTTCCTTTATTCGGTCACGAACTCGGAGTGGATCAGGAAGGAAAAGAAATTCCCATTTTTGCCGTCCCTCTTGCAAAGTTTGCAGTGAGCTTTTCCCCGTTAAAAGAAAACTTTTTAGGGAAAGACGCGCTCTTAAAACAGTTTGAAGCGCTTAAGAAAATAATTAAAAAAGATTATTCCGCAGCCGGGGATCTTCCAAAACGAGTCATGCCTTTTGCTATAGTTGGAAGAGGTATCGCCAGGCAGGGGTTTAAAGTTTTTAAAGGCGACAAAGCCGCCGGATATGTGACAAGCGGAACGATGATACCTTATTTTAAAACCAAAGGCGAAGGACTTTACACTGACATCTCGGAAGAACGCGGTATGCGGGCAATCGGACTGGCGCTTCTGGATTCAAATTTAAATGAAGGCGACAGAATTCAGGTGGACATCCGCGGGGTCAAGGCAGACGCTATTATTGTAAAATGGCACCTGAGAACAGACGCCCCGCCTTATGCAAGACCGATACTGGCAGACCATTCTGCCGCAGTAAAACCTTTAAGTGAAAAAACTTATCAGGAAAAAGCCGGCGACCTGCTTGAGAAAGCTTTTAACAATACGGTCTGGAGACAAAAGGAATGTATCAACCTTATCCCGTCGGAGCAAACACACTCTCCGGCAACCCGCCTTCTTTCGGTTATGGATCCCTCTTTCCGTTACGGCGAGCATAAAAAAGTAAAATCTTTTTATGACACGGAAATATTTTATTATCAGGGGACGGATTTTATTGCGGAAGTTGAAACCTTATTGGTTGCCGAGTTTCAGAAATATCTCGGTTGTAAAAATGTGGAAACCAGAGCTGTTTCGGGACAGATGGCAAATACAGCGGTTTTCGCAGCCATGCTGGATTTCGTTAACCGGGATAACAGGAAAATAGAACCCCGCCGTTTAAAAAATGTTATGAACAACCATATTATAAGAGGCGGACATCTTTCCGCCCAGCCCATGGGGGCGCTCAATAATTTTATCCAGATAGATCCTGTTACGGAAAAACCGGCGATAATTAATTTCCCGGTACTTCCCGGTAACCCTTATAAAATTGACGCAAATGCCACAAAGAGATTAATTGCGGAGAATAATCCGGACCTCATAATCTTCGGAAAATCCATGGTACTTCATCCGGAACCGGTCGAGGAAGTAAAGGCGTTTATGCAAGCGCAGGGGATAAAATCAATAGTGATGTATGATATGGCCCATGTACTCGGGCTTATCGGACCATACTTTCAGGAACCTTTTAAAGACGGCGCGGATATAGTGACCGGCTCAACGCATAAAACATTTTTCGGAAGTCAAAGAGGCGTTATTTCTTCCGACTTTAAAGAAACCGAGGACAATTATAAACTCTGGGAAACTATTGAAAACCGTGTATTTCCCGGCTCGGTTTCCAACCACCACCTCGGTACTCTGCTCGGGCTTTTAATGTCGGCGTATGAGATGAACCACTTTAAAGACGAGTATCAGGAAAAAGTAATAATGAATGCCAAGGTATTAGCTAAGGCCTTAAAGGACCTGGGATTTGACGTGGCGGGTGATCCTGCAGTTTCTTTTACAGAGACCCATCAGATCATAGTATATGTCGGATACGGAAAAGGTCCCGAAGTAGCAAAGCGTCTTGAAGAAAATAATATTATAGTAAATTATCAGGCAACTCCCGAAGAAGAAGGTTTTACCGCTTCCGGCTCTCTTCGTCTCGGCTCCTCCGAGATGACCAGGTTCGGCCTAAGCGAAGAAGATTTTAAAACCATCGCCCAGCTGATCAAAGACGCCGTGGACAACAAACCCGTAAAGGAAGAAGTCAAGAAATTCAGAGAGAAATTCCTCGACCTTAAATTCTGCTTCAAAGAACCCGAACTGGCAGAAAAAATACAGAAACTTCACACTTTAATTTAGATTCACTTTGTCCAGCATACGGTAATTTATTTCTTTATAGGGGACAGTCACGTGACTGTCCCCTATTGACTTATTTTTGCTGTTTTAAATTATTCTATTGCTATTATTTTCTATGCCTTACAAAGAAAAGTTCTTTACTGCTTTCCTCGTGATTTATATAGGTCTTCCAATTTTCTTTTGAAAGAGGGATGTATTTAAAAATATTGTCCAACTTTAATATACCTTTTTCACCCAATACATGTTGTCTTGCACTTGACCATTCCCATCGTTCTGCTTTTTTTACAAGACCAGCGCGAACCGGGTTCCTTTCAACATATCTTGCCCCGATTGCAAGATGATTCTCACTTAACATTACAGAATGATACCGGCCTCCCCATAAATGACCGATCCTACCATATTTTTTATTGTAGCATTGCGAAAACACGGTATTTACAATACGAAAAGTTGAAGACATAGAATCACTTTTTTGCGGAATAACAATCAGGTGTACATGGTTATTCATCAAACAATACGCTAAGATGCTTAACTTATATTTAAAACTTTTTTCTTTCAGACAAAACAGGAACTGCATTCTGTCTTCATCATCTGAAAATATTCCACGTTTATTATTGCCTCTTTGACAAACATGATATGGTGTTCCAGGAACAACTTCTCTTGCTGATCTTGACATACTCGGATACCCCCTTGAAAAATATCCCGTATTTAGAATTTATGTGATTGTACACTTTTATTCCCCATTTTTCAAACAAAAAGTAGCAGAAAGGGGACAGTCACGTGACTGTCCCCTTTCTGAGTGTTTTTAATTATTATTGTTTTTAAATATTTTCGGTTAGTTTGGGGTTTCCGCAGGCGGAACAGAAATTGTCGGCGGGGGCTAGGTCTTTGCCGCAGGAGTTGCAGTGGATCAGTTTTTCTTCAGGAGAGGTTTCTTCGGCTAAGGGGCCGGGTTTGACGTATTTTTTAATATCTTCACCGCGGCCTATCAGCTCGCCCTCAACTAGCGACATAAAATACGGGGATTTGCTTTCCCAAACGTATAATTGAACCAGCTCTTCCAGTTCAAGATTCGCAATATTTAATTTTTCTTTCAGAGATTTACTGATAATTCCTCTCAACGCATCATGTTCACCGGCTATTTTCATGTTAGAGCCGGAGGATTCAGTTTCAAGCGCTTTTGGATCTTCCCCCCTTGCTTTGAGCTCTGTTTCTACAAGTTCATAATATTCAGGTACATACTCTTTTGAAGCCCTTTTCTTTAATATATTTTTAAGATCCGCAGTCAGGTATGCTTTTATCTGTTCTTTTACAAATTCTTTGTCAAACATTCTTCGCTCCTCAGTAAATATTAAAGGGCTATCTTAAGCTTCGTTCAACACCCTATAAGGGATGGAATGAAAGCGACCTATAAAGGTTTAGAAGATAGCCCTTAATTTTGGTAAAATAATTCTAAAGTCATTCTAACACAGTTTTTTAAAAAGTCAATAGCTGTGGTTATTGCGTATTCCCGGTCAATAAGAGGCGCGGCTCCCCACTCGAACATTGATCCGTTTAGGCCGCAGTTGTCTTATACCAGATCTTTGCTTTGTCCAATAGGTTAAGTTTCTTAAACTCCACACCATATATATAGCTCAGCTTATCTTTGACCGCCCTTATTACTCTGCATTCAATCTCGGATCCATCCAGGAAAGAGCCGTTACAAAAGCTTACAAGCAGCTCGTTTGTCGAAAGTTCCTGGCAGGATTCGAATTTAAGGCCGCCTAAACTTATATCTTTCACGCGTCCTCTTGAAATGAAACGGCCGGCATCGGAAGGAAGCTTCAGATCTACTACTGTTTCAAACTTTACCCTGTTATGTTTTCTTCTTTCTACTGTAATGTTTGCCATAATATACCCCTTGATATATATTAGATCAGATTTTATACTGCTTCTTTACGATCTTCTCCGCCTCCAGCCAGTCATTTAAATCATTGCCGTGGCGGCCATTTCTTTTAAGGAATAACTCATATGCTTTTTTTTCAATTTCCTTAAGAAGCTGCTCTTTACTTACATTGCTTTTAGCAGCCGAGGAACTTTTTATTTTATTATTTGCCATCTTTCCCCCTTTTTATTAACTCATTTACCATGGCCCTTAGCTTTTCGATACCGGCAGGCTTATCGAGGATAAAATCCACTCCTTCCGGTTTTTCATTATTCTCGGTCATAATTTCACCGAAGCCGGTAAGTAAAATGACGAAAATATCTTTCCTCTTTTTTTTGATAAGGGCCGCAAGTTCGGCTCCGCTCATATTAGGCATCGCCATGTCGGTTATTACCACATCGAACGCAGATTTAGAGAATTTATTCAAAGCTTCCGCGCCGGATTCAGCTGTTTCAATAATGTGCTTGTCGCACAATAGATACTCCTTTATAACTTCTCTTATTATAGGATTATCATCTACAACAAGAATATGTACCGGTTTTTCAGGGGCACTTTCCTTATCCGCAACCGCAACACTCATCCCTTTATGCCAGACCGGCAGGGTTATCATAAATCTCGTACCCTTGTCCTCTTCGCTTTCAAGCTTTATTGTTCCGTTGTATCTTTTTACGGTACCATAGACCATTGCCAGACCAAGCCCGGTACCTTTAGCACCTTTTGTGCTGAAGAAGGGATCAAAACAATGTAATTTTACCTGCTCAGGCATCCCCGAACCCGTGTCTTTTATTTCAAAAATAACTTTCTCTTCTTCGCTCCGGGTGGACATAACTATTTTTCCGCCTGCCGGCATGGCATCGACCGCGTTAAAAATCAGATTGACAATAAGTTCTCTGAGTTCTGATTCTTCTGCTGCCACCGGCAGAACACCTTTAAGGTCGGTCTCTACATTTATCGCGACCCCTCTTGACTCCATTTCATCCTTCCATCTGGGACGAGTAAGCCCGACAACATCCTTAATTAATTTATTAAAGTCGACAGGCAAAAGAATCGTATTAGCCGGCGAAGACCGGTAAAAGTCCTTAAGCCTGCTTATTATGCCGGCTGCGTGTTTTGCGGAACCATGTATCTTCTTTAAATAATCCAGGGTTTTATCTTTATTTTCAAGATACGAAGGATTTTTGATAAGCGTTTCGCTGAAACCAAGCGCCGGAAACAGCGCATTATTCAAATCATGAATTATCCCGCTGGACATCTGGCCGATAGCTTTTAACCTTTCCTGATAAATAACCTGTTTGTGAATCTTCTCGAGCTCTTTCTCTGCTTTTCTTCTCTCGGTATTATCAACTCCGTAAATATTTACATATTTACCTTTGCATGAAGGCACAAAGGTAAATGAAAATATCCTTTCCATGCATTGAACGTCGACATTATTTTTAATCAAATTTTCCCTATAAGCTTCGGCTACCTGAACTGCAAAATCAGTATTTACCTTTTGTCCGACAACACAGTCCCACTTGGCAAGCAGGCACTTTCCTGCTTCATTCGCATACAATAGTTTTCCTTCCGGCGAAACTCTAAATATCGGATAAGGACTTTCAATTAAAAGCCCGGCTATGTCTTCGAAATTCTCTTTTTGCTGCAATTTTCACCGATTCCTTTCCCCAACTGAACTCCACAGGGATATTATTAAACAGCAATAATCATGCCACTTAATATCTTATTTAACAATAAGGAGTTTTGTCATGATTGGCAGGATATTTTGTTTAGAAAATTGTGCAGACTGCACATATTTTTGTGCACTACCAATTGCAGAAAGCTATATTATGTGTTTGAAACGGGATACTGCAGAATGCTATTTGAGTCTTTCAAGGCTACCTGGGATCATATGCCGGCAGGAATATCTTGAAACTTGTACCTTCGTTGACCCTGCTTTTGACTTTAATAAAACCATTGTGCTCCTGGATTATTTTCAAACAAATAGCAAGTCCAAGTCCGGTGCCTTCTTTTTTGGTAGTAAAGAAAGGGTCGAATATTCTTTCAAGAATATGATCCGGGATTCCGGACCCCGTGTCATTAATAGATATGGTTACAAGCTTCTGTAAATTCTCCCCGATATCAATTCCTGTTTCTATGGTAATACTTTTTTTTGCTTCAAGAGCCTGCATACTGTTTAGAAACATGTTCATAAAAACCTGCGTAAGCTGTTCTTCATCCGCATAAACTTTCGGTACATTTTTAAGCAGCTTCGTTATTTGTATTTTTTTCTTGCCGGTCTGCATCTCGAAAAGCTCTATTACTTTTTCCACAAAATAATTAACATCGATCTGCTCATACCTGTGCAATTTTGGTTTTGCAAAAGAGAGCAAATCCTCGGTCAACCGGTCCAGCCTGTTTATTTCTTCTCCTACTACGGCATTGAATCTTTCGACAAACTCTTTGTCCGTATGTTTGTCGGGAAGGAGCTGAATAAATGTTTTCATGGAAGTCAGAGGATTTCTTATCTCATGCGCCATACCCGCGGCCATAGTCCCGACCAGAGCAAGTTTTGCCGTGTTTAGCATCTGCTCGTAAAGATTTGTATTTTCCAACACTACCGAAATCTGATGAGCGATCATATTAAGCAGGTCAAGATCTTCCTGGGTGAATATGTCGTCCGATTTTTTTCCCCCGAGCACAAGAAGCCCTATAAGTTTTTCTTTCAGGATAATAGGGATAAAAACCTTTGCTTTAAGACGTATGAAGGAATCTTTAACAACCGCGCTCCTGTCTTTGTCCGTTATCAAATATCCGAGCTCATCATATACAAGCGCGTCTTTTTTTTCTGAAATATAAGCCACAAGCGGATCTTCCTGCTCAATAGACCCCGCCCACGTCAATCCGTCTTTCGAAGTCCGGTTCGCGGTAAATGTATTCGTATTTCTCTCAAGAATGAAAATTGCCGTATACTCAAGTCTCATAGCTTCCGTAATAGTGTCTATAACCTTGGTAAGAACCTCATCCACCTTCACTACGGAATTCAACGTTTGTATCAAAGTCTTCAGCACTTTGTAATAATCATATTTTCCTTTGAAAAATATTTTATCCGTCCAGCGCCCTATCAGGTCTTTTAAAGGGTCCATTGTGACGGCAATAAGCACCGCCGACAAGAGGGACACAAATATTGAAACGGAAATATGCGCGTTCGAGAATACACTCCGGGTCAGTAAAAACATGAGAATATAAACGGTAGAAATAAACGTGACCAGAACAAAATACACCAGACTTTTCTTGATGAAAATAGCAATGTCCAGCAGACGGTGTTTTAAAATTGAATAGCTGAGCAGGGCAATAAAAGGAAGTGTAAAGAGCGGGCCGTAATGGATAAAACTATTAATTTTGAAGAGCGGTAAAACAATATTTGTTATAGATCCGCATAAAATCATCAGGTAAAATCCGGCAAAAACATACTGGATCTGCAGTTTAATAAGGCTCTTGCTTCGTCTGTATTTACTAAGCAGGCGGGACAAAGCTATTACGACATAAATTACAAAATATCCCGACCAAACGAGATGAAGAATACCTCTTTTTAGTTCAATATTACCGTTAACATTACTTACATTAATAACAAAATACGGTGAAAATACGGATAACAGCAATAATGGTATTGGCAGCGCGTAATAAAAGAGGTATTTATTTTCTTTCACCGGGTAATTCGGAAATATTTCCACAAAAACGAGAAAGAGAAGCGGGCCGAACGTCATAACGCTGAAATTAAGCCTCATCAGCATAAATATTGTTTCTTGAGCGTACGCAAATTTTGAGATAAATAATATCAAGGTCCATATTGAAACAACGAGGATCAGGAGACTTAATACAATATTAATCTCTTTTTTAGGATTTTTTATATACACAAAAACACCGACTGAGAAACCGGCAAGAAATGCAATAAGTGAAAAGTAGTTATACAGCACTATTCTTCCGCTTTTTGGTTAAACATTTTATAAGGTAAAAGCATTGGAACTTCTTTCTGATATTTCATGTACCCGTCTCCCAGTTCGCCTAATAAATTTCTTTCTTCCAGGACAATCCTTATTATAATAAGAGGGAAATATATAATACAAGCTAATAATAAGGAATAATACGCGTTTACCAGGAGTAAACCGCCGATAACTTCTATAATTGTACTCGCGTAAGCCGGGTGTCTTACATATTTATACGGACCTTCCCGGATCACGGTCTGTCCTTTTCTTAATTCAATCTGGATACTCCAGAATTTACCCAGTGCTTTCATGCTCCGGTACTTCAGTACCATCTTTAAAGAAAGCAGGACTATCCCCAGAATGGAAACAGGAAGGTTAATTTCCTTCACGCTGATAACAAACTCGGTTACTCCCGATATGTAAATTGCAATACCGCAGACCAAAAGACAATAAAACAGCCATTTTGCGTAAATTTTTCCTTTTTTCTTCGAAACATCCGGCAAAACAGTTTCAAGCAGCCTCGTAATTGTCAAAATCAAAACCAGGACTGCTATTATATATTTAAACATGCACTCTCCTTTTAACTCATACTGTGAGCCGCCATAAATTTTCCGACAAGACTATTTACCATATCCGCGGACAAAAACTTATTATCCTTCTTCGAATACGCCGACCTGTAAAGCTCGACAAAATTCAGATAAAACTCTTTTAAAGGTATTTTTGTCGGCAAAACGGAATGGAACACGTCAAAAAGTTCAAAATTCGCAGTAGTCAGCTGACCTTTGGTTTTCTCGTACAGATCCGTTCCCGGAAAAGGCGTAAGAATGGTAAAAACCGGATGGGTCAGTTCAAGATTTTGCGTGTACTTCGCCATCTGTTTAAAATCTTCCTCAGTGAAATTTTGATCTACAAGGAAATACGCGATTACTTCCACCCCGTTCTTATGCAGTATTTTTATCGCGTCTTCATTATTTTTTATTGTATTCTTTTTATTTCTCTCAATAAGGTCTTTATCCTTAAAAGCTTCCACTCCGATTAGCACCAGTTCCATTCCGATACTTTTCCACTCTTCAACCAGCTCCGGGTGTTTCGCAATGGTATCCGACCTGCCGTAGATTTTATACGTTTTCTTTATCCCCCTTTTCCTTATCTCATTGCATATTTCGGAGGAATAAGCAATATTTTGGAGCGTATTATCATCATTAATATTAATAAACTTTTCCGGGATCATTTCGAGCTCATCCACAAATCTTTTCGCGCTTCTTATCCTGAACTTCCCGTCGTAAACTTTCCACATGGCGCAAAAATCACATTTATAAGGACAGCCCCTGGAGGAAAACACCGAAGTCACCGGTTTCCACTTACCCCTGAAATAATCTTTCCGGTAATGACTTGTAAGTTTCCTGTTTGGAAAAGGCAGTTCATCTATGTTCATTATAAGCCCTTTTCTTTTGTTATACTTCCTGACTGAATTTACCAAGACTCCTATTCCGTCAATACCAGACATATCTGTTTTAGTTCTGATACAGTCTACAACTTCTTTTATTATTCTCTCGCCTTCCCCCATAACAATTATATCTATATAATCCTTATCAAAATCTTCGGGCATTAATGTCGCATGGTGTCCGCCAATCATGGTAATAATATTTTTATCAATTTTTTTAACATTTTCCAGCAGAGCCCGCGCCTTGTAAAGTTCAACCGTAAAAGCGGTTGTTCCGACAACATCAGGTTTAAACTCAGAAATGGTTTTCTCCAAAGCGCCGGGAGCTTCCAGCCTTAAATCCAGGATCCTCACGTCATATTCCGGCAGATTCGCGGCGAGTATTTCAAACGCAAGCGGCTCCCCCATTGCAAGATCCACACTGCTTATACTGCTTTCAGTTTTCGGCGGCTGCACAAAAAGTATTTTCATAATCCTCCTTTAATTATTATAACTTTTAAGTACGAGCACGGCATTATTGCCGCCCATACCAAGCGAGTTGACTACCGCAACATTGACATTTTCTTTCCTCGTCTCATTCGGGACATAATCTAAATCACACCCCCTGTCCCTTTCTTCATAATTTATAGTAGGGGGGATCAAGCTGTCATTGATTGCGTTTATCGAGGCGATGGTCTGCAGAGAACCGGCGGCCCCGAGCGGGTGGCCTATCATGGATTTGATAGAACTTACCATGACTTTTTTTGAATGCATCCCGAGGGATTTTTTTATTACCATCGTCTCTCTTTCGTCGGAGACCCGGGAAGAGCTCCCGTGCGCGTTCACATAGTCAACATCCTCCTGGCAAATACCGGCCTGCTTGCAGGCGGAAGAAAAACACTCCACGGCCTCCGACCCGGACGGCTCCACGGCAAACATGCTGAAAGCATCTGTCGTATTCGCGTATCCTTTTATCTCCGCGTAAATACGGGCATGGCGTTTTACCGCATGCTCAAAAGATTCAAGGACCAAAATACCGGAGCCTTCTCCGATAATATACCCGTCCCTGCTTTTATCAAAAGGCCGGCTGGCTTTTTCAGGATCGCCATTTCTTTTTGAAAGAACGCTCGCCGAGCAAAAACCGCCCATTATGAGAGGCGTTATCGGCGCTTCCGTCCCGCCGGTGAACATAGCGTCACAAACCCCGAGCTTGATACATTCAAACGCGTGTCCGATGGCGTTTAAGGAAGAAGAACAGCCCGTCGAGATCGTGATACTACGCCCTTTAATATTGAACTCAACACAAAGATTTCCGACGGCGCCGTGAGGAATCGCGGTCGGTACGGAAAAAGGGCTCACAGCCTTCGGCCCACCCCGAAGCAGGCGCACTTCCTGTTCTTCAACTGTTTTCATGCCGTTAATACTGGTCCCTATTATTACGCCTATCCTCCTGTTATTCTCTTCGTTTATTTCGAGTTTTGCATCCTCTTTTGCCATTGTCGCGGCGGCAAGGGCAAACTGGGCAAAACGGGACATTCTCCTGGCTTTTTTAGGATCCATGTAAACACACGGATCAAAATTATCCACCTCTCCCGCTATTTTTGTAGAGTACTCCGATACATCAAAGCTCTTTATCTGCCTTACTTTGGAGACCCCATTTACAAGCGAGGTCCAGAATTCCTTCACTCCGATACCATTTGGAGCTACTACACCCATTCCGGTCACTACGACTCTTTGCATAGTTCTCCTTTTCGGGCCTAAAAAAAAAGGTCCATATTAAATTTCTCCGTCAAAAAAACCGGAGAGGATATACATCATATTAAAGCAATATCCGTGCCAGAAGATAAATTAAGGATGCAGCAGTGTTTTTAACTCAGATGTGAAATTAATGCACATAACTTGCGGCAGGAGCTGCTGTGAACTATATGCAGGCAGGAAAGACAAAGAAATTTACGATTGACAATTGACGATTTTAGGTAGCTGTAAACAGCCTGCAATTATTTAAACTAAATAACGGATTACTGGAGGTTTTTTTCTTTTATTTTATTTATCAAAGTATTTCGATGTATCCCGAGGTCTTTCGCGGTCTTTGTCTGATTAAAATCGTTATTTTTGAGGCATTTAAAAATATATTCCCTCTCTACATCGTCCACCATATCTTTCAAAAACTTCAATTCCTTACCGCTGCTCATCAAACCTCCCGTCCCGTTGTTAACCAAAAGTTCAAGAGGGAGATCCGACATATCTATTAAGTCCGAGTCAACCATTACCACAAACCGCTCAACAAGGTTTTTTAATTCACGGATATTTCCCGGCCAGTTGTAAGCGGTCAAGGCTTTCAGAACATCACCGGAAAAACCTTTTATTTTCTTATGCTGTTTAGAATTAAACTCCGCAAGAAAATGCATTGCAAGCGGAATAATATCGTCTTTTCTTTCCCTTAAAGGCGGTATATTAACCGGAACCACATTCAGACGGTAATAAAGGTCTTCTCTGAAAGTTTTTTCCTGCACGGCTTTTTGCAGGTCATAATTTGTGGAAGAAATTATCCTGACATCCACTTTTATGACCTTGTTGCCTCCTACGCGTGTTAACTCTCTTTCCTGCAAAACACGGAGTAATTTTGCCTGAACATTCAGTGAGAGGCTTGAAGCTTCATCCAGAAAGATCGTACCTTCGCTGGCAAATTCAAACTTGCCCATACAGGCGGTGTTAGCGGAAGTAAAAGCGCCTTTCTCGTGCCCAAAAAGTTCCGACTCAACAAGTTCATTCGGTATCGCCGCGCAATTAACGGCCACAAAAGCTTTATCCTTCCTTAAGCTGTTGGAATGAATATTCCTGGCAACCAATTCCTTCCCCACGCCGCTTTCCCCGCAGAGCAGTACCGTTGAGTCACTGCCTGAAACTTTTTCAATGGTTTTAAAAACTTCCCGTATTTCCGCGCTTTCCCCGATCATATTTGAATTATTGTAAAGCAGCGATATCTCTGAACGAAGAAGGAGATTTTGTTTTTCAAGGCTTCTCTTTTTGACTATCCGTTGTATAGATATCAGTATATCGTCATTGTCGACGGGTTTGACCAGATAGTCATAAGCCCCGAGTTTCATCGCTTTTACCGCAGTTGTCACGGTTTTTGTCGCAGTAACCATAACAACTTCAATTGACGGATATTTTTCTTTGATCTTTCCCAGAACTTCCAGTCCGTCCATATCCGGCATCATGATATCCAAAAGCACAATATCAACTTCGACTTCATCAAGAATCTTAAGCGCGTCTTTTCCGGAGTCCGTGGTAAGTACTTTGTACTTGTCCTGCAGCAGGAACTTAAAGGCTTCAAGAATGTTTTTTTCATCGTCAACTATAAGTATTTGCGGCATTCCGGCACCTCCTCGCTCTTTTGCTGAAAACATTTAACGCCTGATAAATAGTGCTTTTTCGCAGCTCCTTTAAAGATAAATTAAATACCGCCAAAGGAGTCCGCTATTTTTCTTTTGCTGTAATATTAGACAGGAGTTTCGCAACTGATTTTTTGTACGCTTTATTCTTATCTTTCAGGATATATGCTATTTGATCAACAAAAGGGTCTGATTTGTATTCCTTCTTTTTTTCAGTATTTGCAAACATTTCGGACAGGGAAATATCAAATACTTCAGCAATCCGAACAAGCGTATCAATTGACGGAACAGCTCGTCCTCTTTCTAATTGGGACAGATAACTCCAGTCTCTATTGGCCTTTTCACCAAGTTCTTCAAGAGTTAATCCCAGCCTGCTTCTGTTTTCTCTTATTATTTTACCAATATTTACATATAACTCATTCTTTTCTTTTTTCATGATATGAGTAGTATATTGCATCCTTTCTCTTGTGTGTACTGCCTATAATACCATACAAAGCATTGACCATACACACAATCTGTGTTATACTCATAATAACAGACATAAGGGGGTGTTTATGAAAAACTCAAACAAAGCAAAGGTGATGATCGTTGATGATGAAGTATGTATCAGGGAGATGCTTAAGGATATCCTGGAGGGTAACGGATATCTGGTTACGACAGAAGGAAACGGACTTGAAGCCCTGCAAAAACTGAAAAACGAGCATTTTGACACGATTATCAGCGACATAGATATGCCCGGCTGCTCGGGATTTGAACTCTTAAAAAAAGCAAAAATAATAGACTCAAATGCTAATATTATTATAATGACCGCGAGCAGTAACGAGTCCTATTGTTGTCAAAGCATGTACCTGGGCGCAAGCGGATTTTTCCACAAACCATTTGATATTCAGCAGCTGCTTTCTAATATTGAATGCTCCATTGCCGATAAGAATCGCAGGTAGAATTTAATCGGTTATTTAGCAAGGGCAGGAAGATCAAACGGGTTTTATTCCATCAGTCCAAGGGGCAGCATTATCTCAAAAATGCTTCCTTTTTCAGGTTTACTCTTGCAAAGCATTTCACCATTATGTTTTTTAACTATTTCATAGCACATGCTGAGGCCCAGTCCCGCCTGCTTATGGGTTTTTGTTGTAAAAAACGGCTCAAATATAACCTCAACACTGTCTTTTTTTATTCCAATCCCATTATCAATAATACTGATTTTTACAAAATTATCTTCTTTTTCGGTAAGAATTTCTATTACACCCGAATTTTCTTCCATGGCTTCGCAGGCATTTTCAAGCAGATTGGTTATCGCGTAAACCAGCTGATTGCGGTCTGCCAAAATATCCGGTAATTTATTATTGTATTTCCTGACAATTTTAATACTCTTTCCGGCAGTCAGGCTTTTTACGGCATTTATTGCCATCTCGATAAGTTCATTTATATTTTCTTCTTTCAGCTGGCTACCTGAAAAACGCGAAAACACTGTAAGCTTTTCTATGAGCATTTTACACCGGACTGATTGATCCGCAATTTCTTTTAATTTCTTATAATCCGGGTCCGTCTTATCCTTATTTTTTAAAAGTAACTGCGCATAACCAAGCGTGACTGTCAGAGGATTATTTATTTCATGAGCGATACCGCCGGCCAATCTTCCGACAGACGCCATTTTCTCTGAAAGCGCGATTTTTGTCTGCAGTTGTAATATTTTTTCCTTCTGCCTTAATTTTTCTCTCAAATTTTTAACATTACCAATGTCCTTCCCTATAAGCAGGATGTTCGTAGCTTCCCCTGTCTTGTTTCTCATAAACGAAGAGCTCATCAAAACAGGCACACGCCGTCCGTTCTTTGTCTTAAGATTAATTTCATAATTTTTCATTTTTTCAAGTATTACATTGTTTTTATCATCCTTCTCTTCCTTTGAAAAAGCAAAAAGTACATGAAATTTCTTACCTATAATTTCATCAGCATTATACGCCAGTGTCTCGATGACCACATGGTTTACAGCCAGTATCTTAAAATTCTTATCCATCAGGATAATATAGTCGGATATAGTTGACATTATTTTTTTCATGATTGGATCAGAGGTCAGGTTGAATATTTTGTATTTTATAATAGCGTATCCGAAAATCATCGGAAACAAGGTCGCAGACAGGTACATCAATCTGGAAATCCCGGCATTAAAAATGCCGGACTCAGAAATTATACTTGTTAAAACTACAGATGATATTCCAATCAGAACTATCTTGGCTTTTCTTTTTTCAATTTCTATTTTTTCTTCAATAATGAATCTTATACAAAAATATAAAGAAGAAAACAGCATCGAATTTATCCATACGAGCAAAACACCTGAAACCCAGGAATAATTAAGTTTCATTATGAACATTCCCGGTTCCATACCCGGTGTTTTATATAATATCCCGGAATAAAACTGTACCAGCGAAATTATAAGAGCAGGAAGATAAAATAACGCGAAATAGATCGGATTATCCAGAACCTTATCTTTTTTTGTAAGGATTAAAACAAAATGGAGATGAAGAGGAATAACAAACGGCCATAAAAATCGTATTTTTAACCATTGCGCGGCTGTTTCAACGCTTCCCGCGCTGCTAAACATATAATCGGTTATAGCTATATAGGAGGCAACAATACAAAGTGCCGCAAAGACCTTATTCAAGGACTGCTTTGGGGCATGAAAGTAAACACTGACACCTAGAATAAGATAAACAACAAAAGAAATAAATGAAAAGATAAGGAATAAATTCATAGGATTACCCTTAAAAAATAAAAAACCCGCAAAAATATATATGCAGGTTGATATCCCGGATTACCGCTATTTTTTAAACCATTTGTGTTATTTATATTCCCTTCTGAGAGACTCAAATGTCCCTCGAACTGCGTTTTATAATTTACTGTATTTTACATCATACAACCATGAAATTCAACAAATATATGGACTTCTTCCTGTGTTTTATTATGTTTTTGCATTTTAAACTGTATTTTACTATCTTTTCTGTCTCAAACCAGTCTTGCAGATCGCTGCCATATTTTCTATCTTTTTGTGAATACTTTTGCGAATTCAAGTGCCTCAGTTATGGAGGCAAATACAAACGGATGTAGTTGCCGGAACGGCCTAAATCAGGCAGCTACAATATAATGTGACCCGTAACTGAGGCATTTCTGGAAATTTCATAAAACGTTTGCATTTATTTGCATGTTGTTGTATATTGAAACGGGGCCAAGAGTTTTTTAAATCATCAATAAGGAGCATAATATGATCTGGGATAAAATCACGGAAAGGCAGAAAGGGATTCTCAATTTTGACGACAAACTTAACAATGCCATTAAAAATACAAAAGCGGCGGTGTTTGGCACGGGCGGGAACGGAAATGTTCTTGATTTTATGGTGCGCCTTGGTTATCAGAATTTTAACATAGTTGATTTTGACAAGGTCGAAGAGAGCAATCTGAACCGGCTCCCTTTTTTCAAAGAACACGCGGGTATTCCAAAAGTGAAGGCATGGGAGAAGTACTTGAAAACTGTAAATCCCGAATGCACGGTCATCGCGCATGATGTCAGGCTGGACATTAAAAACATTGAGCTTGTCGAAGAGATGGTAGACTGGTGCGATATAGTCGCGGCTTGCGTCTCGGACCTGCAGGCGGCGTTCATAATAGCAAGAGTGTGCGCTAAAAAGAAAAAGCGTATGATAATGGGCCCGGGAACGTCGAACTGCTGGGTCGTAACTTCTTTTGTCCATGATAAAAATATCACGCTCGAAAGCGCGATGGGTTTGGGAACGGAAAAAACCGCGTTTTCTGAAATAAAATTTCAGGAAATACTTCCCAGAATGGTTAAAATGTATTACTTTCCCGGGAGAAAAGACAGGGTCGATCCCGAAACCCTGGCAAAGGTACTGAAAGGCGAAATTGCTCCTAGATCCTGCAAGATATTTGTTTCCATGGTAAACTCCGCGATGAGCTGGGAGATAGTTAAGAATACCGCCGTTATGAACGGCTTACCGCTTGAAGGCACTTCCGTTATAGAGTTCCCGGTCGTTCAGGTCTTCGACCCTTTCAAAGGAAGCGCGTTTTACTGGAATGTCGTGACCGAAGAGATAGGAATACCGAACTGGGTGACAGGGAAAACGGCGTGGGAGAAGCTAAGCAAAGAAAGCAAGTAAAGCAAAAACAGTAAGGACCGGAAGAGAAGCAAGCGAAGAACTTTTTTAAGGTTTCAGCTTTTTACTGTCTGCTTTTTTTCTTCTCTTTTTAACGGCAGGATTATCGTGAAGGTGGTTCCTTTGCCAGCGTTACTTTCGACAATCAGACTGCCGCTGTGTATCTCAACGATGTATTTACATACACTGAGGCCAAGCCCTGTGCCTTTTGCTTTTGTCGTAAAAAACGCGTCAAATATCTTTTCCTGTATTCCTTTTTTGATTCCCTCTCCATTATCCGTAATTTTTATTATAATAGAGTATTTATCTTTCAATTCAGCTTCAACCTTTATGACACCTTTTTTGGCGGTGATAGCGTCAAACGCGTTATTCAGCAGATTATTAAACACTTCTTTTATCTGCAGGGAATCCGCATCCAGAAAAACATCCTTTATTTTTATATTTTCAACTATCTTAACATTTTTATTATAATATCTTTTTTCCGCAACTTCCACGGACTCTCTGATAATTTCCTCTATATTTACTTTTTCATAATGCGGTTCATGAATTCTCACATAAAACAACAGATTATTTATTATCTGATTGCTATCGTCTATTTTCTTGTTTATATTTTCAACATTGCCGTCTATAGAGGAATCATTTATTTTTTTCCTGATGTTATATACTCCGACCTTTATAGCTGCCAGGGGATTTCGCAGCTCATGCGCAATAGTTGCGGCAAAAACGCCTATACCTGAGAGTAAATTTGCCCTGACTAATTCCGCTGATCTTTCTTTTACTTTCCTGTCCAGATTTTCGTGTGAAGCTTTTAATTCCATCTCCAGCCGTTTACGCTCAGTAATATCAACTATAGAGATAAGTATAAGCTTGGAGGATGCCAGACGCTGCCCGCTGAGCAACATTACTTTCTTTCCTATGGACTCAAAATCATGTTCGATCTCATACTCCTTAAAGCTTTTTCCTTTAAGTATGAAATCTTCCAAAACCTGTCTTAGTTTTGGAATATCCCACTGACGGTTGCCAAGATCATAAAGCAGACGCTCTTTTGTTTCCTTTGCGTTGACTTTAAACGTCTGATAAAATGTTTTGTTAGCCGAGATAACTTTCAGGCCGGTATCCAGCACTATCAAAGACTCCTGAATAGTTTCCACGATGTTTTCGGCATAGTCTCTTTCATTTCTTACCCGCTGCTCACTTGCTATTAACTGCTGATTGGCAGCTTTTAGCGCCTGCTCATTTCCGGTTAATTGCTGATTAGCCGCCCTTAGCTGCTGTTCATTTGCCGTTAATTGCTGGTTAGCCGCTCTTAGCTGCTGCTCGACAGCTGTTAACTCCTGATTTGCCGCTTTAATTATTTCCTCAGCCTTTCTTTTTGCCGTCACATCTTCAATAGCAAGCAGTATCAAACGGCTCTTGCCGTTCGCTCTTTTTAATTCCCTGGCATTCAGGATCATATTTCTTTTGCCTATTGTTTTAAATCCGTGTTCTATCTCGTACCCCTGAAAGATACTTTTTTTAGGCAGGATATTCGTCAAAAGCGTTTTTAGCGCAGGAATATTCCATTGACCGTTCCCGAGCTCGTAAACCAGCTTTTTCTCCGTGTCTTTTTCTTTTACCTTAAAAGCATCATAGAAAGATCTGCTCGCCGACACAACCCTTAAATCCTTATCCAACACCAGAAGCGGTTCTCTTATGGTGCCGATAATTGATTCGGCATAATCTCTTTCTTCTTTCAGCTGCTCTTCAATTATCGCCAGCTGCTGATTTGAGGCTCTTAATTCCTGGTTAGTCGCCGTCAGTTGATGATTAGACGCTTTAATTATTTCTTCTGCTTTTCTCTTTTCTGTAATATCTCCTATGGCAAGCAGAATCAGGCGGCTTTTACCGTTTGCTCTTTTTAGCTCCTTAGCATTCAGGATCATATTCTTTTTACCGATTGTTTTAAACTCATGTTCGATCTCATACCCTTGAAAGATACTTTTTTTCGGCAGGATATTCGTCAAAAGTGTTTTTAGCGCGGGTATATTCCACTGGCCGTTCCCCAATCTGTAAACCAGCTTTCCTTCCGTATCTTTTTCTTTCACCTTAAAGGTATCATAAAAAGACCTGCTTGCGGAGACAACCCTTAAATCCTTATCCAATACCAGAAGCGGTTCTCTTATAGTTCCGATAATAGATTCGGCAAAATCTCTCTCATCTTTTAACTGCTGTTCAATTGCTTTTAGTATATTACTTGCAGCGTTAAAACTGCTTTCAGTCAGTTTACTTCCTATCTGTCTTCCTTTTCCGAGCTTCATCAAATCTCCTAAAAATACAATATCTTTTTTCTCTTTGCTCTCTTTTCTTGCTTCACTTACTGTACTTGCTTTCCTTGCTGCTCTTCTACCCTTTCCAAAGTATTCTGTTTTTTCCTTCACCTTTGCTGTAGTATAAGGTCTTGTTAGAGATGTCTAATTTAACTCTGCGTCGTTCAATCCCGCCTGTATTTTTCGCGAGTATATTAATTTCCCTGTCTTTTAATATTCCTTTGATTGATTTTATATTGTCTCTCCCGACATTACAATTTTTCAAACGGAGGACGTTCGCCCCGCCCGCAATAAATACTTTTATATTGTTTTTGACCGCCCCGAGTTTACGCATTTTACTGAACAATCCGGCAAGAGCATTAAAAGCATACCTTGTTTTGAAACTCTTTTCGGCAGGCGCTTTTCCCGGAAGCATAATATGAGCCATTCCTCCGACTTTCTTTTTTACATCTATTGCAACAACGGCAACACAAGAGCCGATAGCGCTGGATACCAGTATTTTTTTATCCCGGCCGGTCTTTACTTCTCCGGTCAGAACATCAATTATATTATCCATAATACACTTCCTTTCTTATATTATATTTTCAGCTGCTTCAATTCTCTAAGGAGGTGTGAAGTTCATCATGAGAGTATTACCACCTGCTTATTGTAGCATATAATATGGTAAACAGGGTTCATTTTTCGTTTTATAATCGTCAAAATACCGTTAATATTCAGTCCTCTCACCTGATTTTTCCCTTTTTCCGCTTTTTTTGCTGCCATTGCTGCCTCCGCCTAGGCGGATTTCGCGAAGGATTATGGTTTTATATTTAGACTTCGCTCAACTTGCTGCCTTCAAAACTGCATGTTAAAGCAGAACCTGTGGGTATCGCCAAGGTCTCCAAATGGTTCAAAAGCATAATCCACCGAAATATTATCAATTTTTATACCCGCGCCGAAGGTAAGATTATCAGGATCCGACCTTGAGTAATAGCCTGTTCTTCCGGATATCTTAATATTGTCCGCTAATTTTACGGAAAACTCAGTACCCGCTGCAAAACCGATAACGTTATCAAAAGGAATTACCGCCTCAGCGCTTATGGTCCAATCCGGAGTAAGCCACACCGCCGCTCCGATATTTTCGGTTGTCGGCAGAGGTTCTTTTTCATTAACAAATATTGAAGACACTCCGAAATTATGGATGGCCATTCCCAGTCTTGCCTTTAATCCAAACATCTCGAAAGGAGCAAGGAGTCCGAAATCTCCCGCAAATTTAGTTGTATAGTTTTTTACTCCAAGGGTGATATACTTTGCGGTAAGCCCGAGTTTAACACCTCCCAGTTCCGCGCCGTAAGACAAATATATTGAATAGTCGGCAGGATAATAGGTCCCAAGATCCAAGCCATCCACATTAGTTTCCAAAATACTTCCGTAATTCATATATTGAAAACCCAAACCAAATTTTCCCAGATCCGTAGGTAAAACCCCCGAGATCCAGTCATAAGTCATACCTTCAAACCATATCGAGTGCATCAGAGACACCGAGATGTTATTAATCAAATTCAACCCTGCCGGGTTCCAATAAACAGCTGTTGCATCATCCGCTATGGCCGTAAACGCTTCGCCCATACCGGAAGCTCTTGCTCCGGCAGGAAGTTTTAAGAAGGTTCCGCCGCTAGTGGCAATACCATTAGCTGCAAAAAGAGGAAAGATCCCGATTACCGTAATGCAGGTTATTAATATTATTTTTAACAATATTTTTTCACGCATCATCTCTCAACTCCTATTTTAATTCTTTTCATTTCGACACCATTTTTGACAACCGCAATGTAAATCCCGCTCGCAACGCTGCCGCCGCCGGAATTTTGTCCGTTCCAGATAACCCTGCCGTCGCTATTCGTTTCATTCAGCACGACCACCAATTCTCCGGTTATGGTATAGATCTTTAGTTCCGCGGTAGCAGTAAGCCCGTCTATCACAACGCCCTGCGGTACTGCCGCAGTATCCCAGGGGTTAGGATATACTCTAATCCCGCTTAAATCCGCAGCCGGAACATTTTGTATAATCGCATAAGTTGAGAGGTGGCTTACTAAAGCAGTAACCTTATTTTCATCCTTGTAAACCGTGCTTCTTAGCACCAGCCATCTTTTCGAAGCCGTATCATACTTGGCAATGGCCAGTTTATCTTCATCCAAACCCAGAATATCCTGATCACGATACCTTATAGTCACGGTTAAATTCTTTACCGGCTGTAAGTGCGGAATTGCAGTCATTGTAACACCTATTGCAGATAATTTAACCGCAGCCCGGTCGGCCGCCGGGAGATTCGCTTTTGTTGCAAACGTAAAGGACACGTCTTCCTTGAACGAATTTACCGGTATTGCTACTTCTATATTATTTGTGACCGGTTTAATTATGAGGTCATATGAATTTACTCTTAAAACATTTACAGTTATGCTGTTTGTATATCCTGCCTGCACGGTAAACGTAACAGCACTTGTCAAATTAGTTCCGCCTTCCGCGGTTACCAGTACGTTGTAAACACCCGGTACTACTCCCGCGGGGACTGTCGCCCGGATCTCAGAGTCTGAAACCACCGTAACCCCGGTTAGCGCCGTATTTGCCCCGTCATCAAGGTTTACCGCAGAAACCGTGGAACTGAACATGGAACCAAAAAAGCCAGTCCCTGTTATTGTTATATTTGCAGCAGAAAGAACAGAACCGGTTAAGGCACTTAAAGACGTTACAGTGGGCGCCGCAACCAAAACAGACGCAGTAATCGTAAAACCGTCCGAAGAGGCCGCTTCTACTTTTTGAGCAAATGTAAAAACGACTGCAGTTATCAGCAAATACGAGAGAAACCTGTATGTCCATCGTTTAAGTAGGTTCACTTAATTGTCCTTTGGTTATGCAAACTGAGCAATATCTTAGGATAGCACGCCAAAACCACTGTTTCCTTTCCTTCCTGAATTTCCCTCACTTCAACATAGAACACCCGGGTGATTTCAAAAGAAAACCCTTTTTCCGGAATTGTCAGGAATAACCTTATACTTCTTTTTTCTCCGGAAGGCACCTCGACCAAATCGGAATCAAACGAAATCCACGAAAGATCAGATAACTCCATAAAACTCTTTTCTTCCGAAGTATTCAAAGCCGTAAATTTAACCGCTTTTATG
>Ga0156422_1179_pt2 | contig 25108 bp, 23 predicted proteins | sample RifOxyA2_FD_108065 | JGI IMG/M metagenome (GOLD analysis project Ga0156422, IMG submission 108065) | Candidatus Firestonebacteria bacterium RIFOXYA2_FULL_40_8
GACCATTTATACTCCGCGGGGCTTACTTTAAGAGTTTTACCGGAAACAGAAGTACTAAATCCGGTAAGGGAAATAAACAACACCAGTATGAATAAACTTATCATTTTCCTCATAAGCCCTGCCTCTTTGTACATTAAAGAACAGTTGCCGTTATTGTGACGCCGATGCTTTGACCTGAACCCGAAGTAGAAGCAGTCGGATTCGTGAATTGCACATACAGAAAAGAATTAGTCGCCGGAGTTGCAATATTGCCAAATATCGTACTCGTAACAACCGCAGTCGCGGTATTAAGAGCTGTTGCAAGAGTCGCGTCGTCCGCCGGAGCAGCAGCATAAGACTTTAGTTTTAACATATATTTATTTACGCCGATTGCGGTATCCGCGCTCCAAGCGGCGCTGTTGGCGGCCGTACCGGAAAGATTGATTGCGACTGTCGAGGTATTTACGATCTTCACAACTTCCGTTAAGAGCATCGGAGTTGCCGCGCTTAAAGGTTTTTGCCCCGCAGCCCAGGTTCCGTAAGGCGTAACATCGTCACTTCGCATACAAACAATCGCGAGCGTGCTGTTAACCTGCGCTGTAATGGTAAAAGAATCATTATCAGCCGCGTATACTTTTACTCCCATACCTCCTACCAGCATTAATGCCGGCAGTAGAACTGCAAGAATCTTTCTCATTTTATTATCCTCCTGTTTAATTCGCATCTTTAATCTGTATTCTATCTTTGAGGGAGTCTATTTGCAGACCACCCGATTTAAGCTTTCATTAAACGTCTCCTCCTTGTCTAATGTTTCCTGCAGCCTATCGTAATTGTAATTGTTTCAGCCGCTCCGAGAGTGGCAAATTTCGGTGTTTTCAGATACATATATAATTTCTTTCCCGTGTTAAAATTAACATTATCGCCGCTCGAGAGGCCTTCGAACTTTCCCGCACCGGCAGCCGTTGTTGACCATACAAGCGCTCCGGACACAAGATCATTTGTCAAAGAGAAATCCCCGGAAACAGGCACGCTCTCCCCGTTAAAGAGGGCCATAACCGTACATATGTTAATCCCGACTGCGCTCCCGAAACTCCAGTTAGTACCCGCACCGTAGACACTGAAATCTTCCGCGACATTCCCGTCATTTTTTACCAGAACACAGTTAACGGCACTCATAATATGCTCTGTGCTTTCTAAAGAAGTTCCGATAGCCCAGGTATTATAATGAACGCTGTCGTCTTTATCTTTTACGGTGACAGAAAGAATTTCTGCAATAATAGTAAACACGCTTGCTGCCGTACCGCTGTCTGTCCACCCGCCTTTAAAAGCCGCGGCTTTGACCGTCAGTGTGGTAGATTCCGTAAATGGAGTATTGTATAAAGTCGAGGTTATCACGGGAACTGTTCCGTCAGTTGTATACCTGATCGTCGCTCCGGTTGTAGCGGTTGAAATAGTAATGGTTACCGAACCTGTATACGTTCCCGCTGCCGGTGTAATGACCGGTGTTTCTACCTGCAAGGGAGATGGCGCAGAAATTTTAGAAAGGAAGCCGTCGAATGAACCGATATTTGCCGCGGAAAGCGGCGCCGTGATACTCCCGGCAGAGGGAAAATCCGTTGAACTTGTCCAACCGGCTATATGGATATTTCTTGAACTGTCCAGGTCAATGCCGTTACCTTGTTGATCTGTCGTCCCGCCTAAATATGTAGAAAAAATCAGAGAACCTCCTGCAGGAGCAACTTCGGTCACAAAAACCACCCCCGTCCCGCTGTTTGTACCGTATATTGCATTCACCATCGGAAAATCCGTCGAAATAGTATGCCCTGTAACATATGCATTGCCTGCGGAATCAACTTTGATGGCTGTGGCTTTGTCCTCGTCCGAAGCACCCAAATAGGTGGCATAAACTCCATCTGCATTCTCGCCCGCGCCGTTCATATTTATTTTAAATACAAAAGCATCCGCGGCAGCGCCTGCACCTTTAACCGTTTGACCGACCATAGCAAAGCCAAGATTGGGAAAGTTTAAAGTAGAAGTCGTCCAGCCGGCTATATAAACATTGAGTGAGGATGTTACCGTACCATCCAGCGCTATGCCATAGGCATCATCGTCGTTGTTACCGCCTGCAAATGTTGAATACAGCAGAGTAAGACCGTTATTACTGATTTTAGAAATGAACGCGTCACTCGGTCCTTCAGTCGTGGACCTAAAGGCAGTCGGCGCTGAAAGTGGAAATATCGGAAAAGTTCCGGGATGGGTCTGTCCGGTCACATAAGCAATACCGCTGCCGTCAATTGCGATTGCCCGCCCGAAATCCGCAGTCGTGCCTCCAAGATAGGTAGAGTATCCAAGAACGCCGGAGGAGGAAAATTTTGATACAAATGCGTCTTCCGCGCCACCCGAAACTGATTGAAAAGCCGATAAGACCGGAAATCCGCTGCCGGTGGTAAAGCCTGTCACATAGGCGGTCCCCGCTGAGTCTACTGCTATTCCATTTCCTTCATCCACGCCCGGACCGCCGAGATACGTTGAATAAATTAGTCCCGCGCCGGAAGCACTGATCGCTGTCACAAAAACATCTGTTCCGCCCGCATTTGTTCCTTGATAAGAAATGTTCGCGCCTGTAGTCGGAAAAGTTGTGGAAGTTGTGGAGCCGGTGATATATATAATTCCTGAATTATCTACGGCAACTCCGTTCGCAATATCAATCCCGTCTCCGCCCAGATAAGTTGACCATAGTAAAATTCCAGCCGGACTTATCTTGGTCACAAAGGCATCGGAACCGACAGCGCCGTCCTTAGTTGTTTTAAAACTACTTCCCGTCCCGCACGGAAAATCAGTAGAGACCGTTTTTCCCGCCAAATATATATTTCCTGAACTATCTAAAGCAATAGCATTTATCCTGTCGTCTAAAGCACCGCCCAGGTACGCGGAATACGTCAAAGCAGGCGCCGCAAAAACCATATTTGCAAGGCCTGAAAGCATTATTGTTGCAATAATTAATATTTTTTTCATTTAACCCGCTTTTTTCTAAATATATCAGAGATCATTTTCTGTTCCCGATCAAAGTTTTTATCGCGCCTTTCAGATAATTAAAATCAAACGGCTTAAAGATACAATCACAGGCGCCGAGACGGAAGGCAGAAAGGACGCAATCCGCATCCGTATTGCCCGTAATCATAATGACAGGTGTTCCTCTTTCTATTTCTTTTATTCTTCTTAGAACTTCTATGCCGGAGATATCGGGAAGTTTAATGTCAAGAAAAACCAGGGAAGGTTTTTTCTCTTTAAATGCTGCAACCCCGGCAAGACCAAAATTAACTGTTTCCGTCTCATACTCTTCTTTTTTCAGAAACCGGGTTAAAATACTACAAACAGACTGATCGTCGTCAACTATTAATATCATAGGCACCTCGTTAATTTTTGCCCGCCAATAACAAGGCGGGTCCTTAATTAGTGTATACTTTAACCGGAAAGCAAATAAGGTGGTATTTACTTGTTTAATAGACGTTTTTCGCTATTGGATAAATGATAGGCTCTGGGGACTAGGGAAAAAGGCAGACAGGATAAAACGGTTATCTTCTTTCAATACCTATTTTGACTCTTTTTAACTCACTGCCGTTTTTAACTACCGCAATGTAAATCCCGCTTGCAGCATTGTTACCTTCGGAATTTTTTCCGTTCCAGATACTCCTGCCATTACCGTCTGTTTCATTAAGCACGGTTACAAGCTCCCCGGCAACGGTGTAAATCCTTATTTCAGCGGTTTTAGTAAGCCCGTCAATCACAACGCCCAGGGGCGCTACAGCCGGGTTCCATGGGTTAGGATATACTTTAGTCCCGTTTAAATCTACTGCTGCTGCATTTTGAATTATTGCAAATATTGAAAGATGGTTTGTCAAAGCAGTCACTTTTTTTTCTGCCATATATACCGTACTTCTTAAAACAAGCCATTTCCTTCCGGATTCATCATACCTGGAAATAGCAAGTTTGCTCTCTTCCAGCCCAATAATATCCTCTGCCCGGTATCTTATTGTTACAATCAGGTCTTTTACAGGCTGTAAGGCAGGGACTGCTGTCATAGAAATCCCTATTTTAGACAATTTTACAGTAGCTCTATCAACTGCCGGAAGCGCCAATTTTGTTTCAAGTGTAAAAACCAAATCTTTTGCAAACGAATTCGCCGGTATTACCACCTCTATATTTCCGGTCACCGGCTGGATCATAATATTATTTGCCGTTGCTTTCGAAATAGTCGCAGCCATCCTGGTTGTATATCCCGTCTTAATAGAAACAGTAATACCAAATGTATCGCTTATTTCCGGATAATATTTATAGGAAAGAGTAAGCAGCGCTCCAAAAAGAAGAGCCATAAAGCCCCAGTATTTAAGTTTTTTATTTATTTTCATCCTGCTTCTGCTCCTCGAATGATAAAAAATGTTGCGGGTTGAGAAAAAGTATAACTATCTGTCCATAAATCTTTTTCTCAATCCACCTAGGTGGATAATGCATTAAGACGTAATAATACAAAAAGCAAAGACACTGGATCCCGAATCTCGTTCGGGATGACAACATCTGAGATCCTTCGCATAAAACCGCTCAGGATGACAAAAACATATTATAAATACTTATCGAATGTTTTTGTCAATTTACCGTTGCTGTTATTGTTACCGTTAAAATCTGCGGCTGTCCTGAGGTAGTTGCTGTCGGGGTGGTAAGTTTAACATATACCCATCTGTTCTTTTCTTTTATTTTTGTATCAAATTGATTTATATTTTTTAAGATCACCGTAGTGTCGTTTTCCAAGGCAGGCACACTTTGCGGTACAGCAAAGGCTTTCATTTCTAATTTGTAAATATTTAAGCCCGGTGTTACACCGGCAGTCCAGGGACCTATACTTGTGACTGCCGCGCTAAGATCTATTTTATGTCTTGAATCAATAACGACATTTATTCCGTCTGTTGACGTCATCGTTGTTGCAGTATTTAACGCAACCGGCGGAGCAATAGTCCAGGTGGCATAATCGGCACCATTTACATCCTGCAAAACAATAGAAATGGTCTGAGCCTGACCAAGAACCGGTAGGAATATTATAATCATTAATACCCATAAATATCCAATCAGCTTCTTCACCATTGTTTAATTACCTTTTAAATATCAAGGAGAGAAGCAAGCTTCTCTCCCTGCAGATTCTTTGTTATCTCATTTTACTTTTTATCTTTCCCAAGCACCCAGAGCCTAGAGCCCAGGCCCTGTTTTTAATGCACCGTTGCCGTAATTGTTACTGATATAGTCTGGGTTTGTCCCGTTGTTGTTGCTGTCGGTGTGGTAAGTTTTGCATAAACCCATCTGTCTCCTGAAACAATGAGATCATAGGAAACCGGAGTTCCCAGTATTGTCGTCGAACCCACTGTTAAATCAGGTGTTGCTTGTGGGGTTGCAAATGCCTTTAGTTCTAATTTGTACACACCCGAACCTGCCACCGCACCTGCTATCCAGGCACCACCGCCTGTACTTGTACCTGCGGCCGCATTAAGATCTACCGGGAAGGAGGTAAGAGTAACCACCTTTATACCGTTCGATGAAGACATTGTTGTTGGTGTATTTAACGCAACTGCCGGAGTGATTGCCCAGGTAGTATAGTCGGCGCCGGCCGTATCCTTTAAGGAAATCGAAAGAGTATTTTGTATGCTTACCGATATACCGAAGGTATCATTTGTTGCCGCCTCCGCTTTTACAGTCAATCCTCCCATCACCAAACCTGCTGCTAAAAACGCACTAAGTATCCTTTTCATATTATTATTATTCTCCTTTTGTTAAATCGATTTCACTTCCGCCAGCTATCTAGGGCGGATCTTTTGTAGAGATTACAAACTAACAGATGTTACGAGTAGCGGGTAGCGAGTTACGGGTTCTAAATTAAGGTAGTTTTATCTATATTAAACAACTTCTTCATCCTTAACTTTTTTCACTTTACTCAACTCTCCTTTAACCACTTTTTTCACTTTACTTACTGTACTTGCTGTACTTGCTTACTTTACTAGCAGCACTCTGATAAACCGCTTCTCTTTGTTCTCTGCTTCAATAAAGATCAAAGCTTCAAGTCCTTTTAATCCTGCAGGTATTTTAAAATCATCCGGTAACGTTATTGTTATTTCTACTTCTTTATTTTCCCCTTTTTTTATTTTTAAATTTGCCGCCTCGGGTTTTACCCATTTTGCTTCATTTATCCATTCAAAATTATCGGAAGGGCCTATTTTTGCATTCTTAGTTTTTGCATCGGGGATAAAACTGCTGATTTTATATGTGCAATCCTTAACGCTGTTATTATATATTTTTAAACTCACTTTTTTAGTTTTTAAGTCTTTCAAGTCAATCCCTATGATAGAAGGAACAATTCCAAATTCACCGTAAGGATTTCCGAATATACTTTCTTTTGATTTTGTTTCTATCATTAAAAAAGGCGCGACTGCCGCGGTCACAAAACTATTTCCTTTTTGTTTTATATGACAGGATACTGCCCAATGTTGATTGTAATATTTGTCGTCTTTAGGAATTTTTATGTGAATCCTGCTCTTTCCGGTACTCTTCCCGGGGACAACCACAGTTGTTCTTTCAAGATAGATCCATGTAAGATCAGGAAGCGGACTGTACCCCTTCAGGGACTCATCAGAGGGCATTATCGGAGATAATACTTCCAGAGTATACTCCTGCTCCTTTTCCGCGTCATTGCTTATTGTATAATCAAGTCCTGTGTCTTTATCTTCACCGACCTCTACGCCGCTCAGGCAAACAACTGCCGGAGATACACCAAAACCATAGCCGTACACAGTAAAAAACAAACAAAAAATAACGAGCAATACCTTTCGAATTCCGGTTTTCTTTTTCATACAGCCCCCTCTTTTTTCTTAAGCATATTTTCAATTTGCGCCAGTAATACGTTATTGTCAAAAGGTTTAACAATGTAAAAATTAGCTTTCTTCTTTGCCGCCCCGGCCAAACCCTCGTCCATGCCCTTCCCCGTCAAAATAAGAACGGGAATATCTTTTGTATTTGGATTTGTTTTTATCCTGTCGCATACTTCATAGCCGTCCATTCCCGGCATAATAATGTCAAGTATAACTATATCAACGGCTGAACTTTGAATCAATTTCAGCGCAATTTCGCCGTTTTCAGCTTCCAAAACGTTATAACCCTTCCTTTTTAATATGGCATTCAGAAGTTTCCTGTTTTGTTCCTCATCATCCACCACTAACACGGTTTTACTCATTTCTTATCTCCCTCCTTAAAATCCCCCGCCGTTAAAATATCTTAAACTGCTATTTTCGCTTTATTAATTTTTCTTCCTGTAATTCTACAAAAATATCTCCGCTGATCTTTCCTCTTACAAAAAACCCGTCCGAAAGCCGGAACCAGTAATCCCCCGTCCAAAAAACAGAAAGAAATCCGGCCAGACATATTTTCAATCTTGCAGCCCCTACTTTCTTACCGTGCAGATCTATTAATTCCCGGCTTTCTTTAACCGCTGCAAGCACCATTGCATTTTGCGGTTCATCCGGATTAAGCGACCAAAACTCAATGCTTTTTCCGACCGGTTCTTTCACGGCAAATTTCATCAGGCCCAGCTGATAGACCTGCTGCCACTTACGCGCGTCAATATTTATTTCCTTTTTGTTATTTTCTTTTTTGTCAAAAGTCCCCGTCAAAATGATCTTATTCCCTTTTCTTAAAGCTGATACTTGTATGTTCTTCTTAGGATTATTGCATTTCCATTCTATTGTTTCAAAATCCTTATTCAGTTTTGCTTCAGCTGTGATATCTTTCTGGCCTTTTTTTGTAATCACGCTTTTGAAGAAATATAAATTATCTTTTTTATAAATATTTACAGTGTTTTTATATCCGTCCTTTTTTTCTTTGACATTAAAGATATGTTCTACGAATAATCCGGTAAGAAGCGGTTTTGCAACAACAACAGGTTTTTCTTCAACCACTGCAACCGGCTCTGTTTTTTTCGGAATAAAGAGCCAGGCAATGATCGCCGCTGCGGATAGGATTGCCGCAGCAATCAATAGTTTTTTTCTCATACAGCCTCCGTTTTTACAAGTGTATTATCAGAATACTCATCATAGATGCTTTTCACTTTTTCCCGGTTATTCATAAAAACATCCACAACTTCCGGATCAAAATGCTTTTCTCTTTCGTCCTTAATTATACTTATAGATTTATCCCAGGAAAACCCGGGTTTATACGGACGCGCAGACGTAAGCGCGTCGAAAACATCCGCCAACGCAACTATCCTGCCCGAAAGCGGGATGTCTTTTCCTTTTGTATTATTTGGATAGCCCTTTCCCGTCCATTTTTCATGGTGATTCAGGATGATATCATAAGCCGTTTCTATTAAAAGAGATTCGCCTTTTTCAATAATATGCGTCCCAATTATCACATGAGTTTTCATTATTTCAAATTCCTCGTCAGTAAACTTACCCGGCTTGTTTAAAATCAGATCCGATATGCCGATCTTACCGATATCGTGCATAGGCGCTGTTTGTTCTATCAAATCAATATATTCCTTATCCAGGTTTAGTCCTTCCGCAATTATTCTGCTGTATTTTCCCACTCGGGTCACATGCTTACCCGTATTATCGTCGCGGTACTCCGCAGCAACCAGCAAGCGGTGCATTACTTCTTTATTGACAATATTTAATTTCCGTAAAGCTTCGCTTAAATTTTTGGTCCTTTCTTCCACCACGCTTTCCAGATTATTCTGATATTCCTTTACTTTTAAAATATTTCCGATTCGAAGCAATAATTCTTCATACAAGTAGGGTTTTGATAAAAATTCATCTGCCCCGCTTTTAAAACCCTCAATTATTTTATCCCGGTCCATTAAACCGGTAACCATTATTATCGGTATTTGCTTTATTGCTTTTACTCTTTTAGCAACTTCAAAGCCTGAAATTCCGGGCATCATTACATCCAGGAGTATAAGATCAACCGCCTGCTTTTCAACTATAGCCAAAGCAGTTTCCCCGTCGTAAGCTTTCAGCGTATCATAACCTTCTCTGGACAAAATTGCCGATAGAAGCTTAACATTTGCTTCTTCGTCGTCCACAATAAGTATTTTCATATTTTCCGCCTCAATAACCGGTTATTCCACTTTTTTTAGAATAAAAATATATGAATCAATTTCTTCAGAAGCATCCCTTACCGGATCAATTGTTAAAGAAAGAAATACCGCGTCATTTTCGCCTGATTTTTGTTTTAGAATATAATTTATTCTGCCCTCTCTTGCCCTTACATCTTCATTATAATTTTCTTTAAAATAAATTAAAATATCCGCCGGATCTTCCTTTATTCCCAGCAATTCTCTGGCTTTTGTATTAATATTCAGCGGAGCAAAGTTACCGTCAGCAACTATTATTCCCTCATCTATTTTATTTATAACTTTTTCAAGTTTTGCCTTTTCGTTCAACTGCCTTCTTATATACTTGATCTTGATCTGCGTGTAAATTTTGGCGCGCAATTCTTCAAGATCAAAAGGTTTTGAAATAAAATCATCAGCTCCAAGCTGCAGACCTTTTATCCGTTCGGCTTTGTCCGTCAGGCAGGTCAGAATGATAACAGGCAGTGTATCCAGATTCTTATTACCGCGGATTATTTTCAGGACATCATATCCGGAAAGGTCAGGCATTAAAATATCCAATAAAACAGCCTGCACGTTTTCGGTTTTTAAGATCTTTAGTGCCTCTTCCCCGCTTTTAGCTTTTAAAACCTTATAACCCTCCGGTAAAAGCATAGCTTCCAGCATTTTCAGATATCTTTCTTCGTCATCCACAATAAGAATTTTCAAATTGTCCGCCTGTTAATTTATTTTTTTTTAGAATAAAAATATACGAATCAACCTCACCGGAAGAATCTTTTATCAGTTCAATAGTCAGGGAAATGGACGGCGCATTATCACTTTGGTTTGTCTTTTGTTTTAAAATTACATTTATTCTTTCATCGCTTACGCGAATGTCCTCGCTGAATTTTTCCTTTAAATAACTCAAAATATTCACCGGAATTTCCTTTACTCCAAGTAATTCTCTGGCCTTAGTATTAATGCTCACCGGAACAAAATCAGAGTTTGCTATAATTACTCCTTCGTCTATTTTATTTATAACTTTTACAAGTTTCGCCCGTTCGTTCAACTGCATTCTCAAGTAATTCAATTTAACCTGGGTATTTATTTTAGCGCGCAGTTCATCCAGATCAAAAGGTTTTGAGATAAAATCATCCGCTCCGAGTTCCAGCCCTTTAATCCGCTCTTCTTTATCTGTAAGAGAGGTAAGAATTATAACGGACAGGGCCGCCAGTTCTTTATTCTCACGGATTTTTTTTAAGACATCAAACCCCGATATTCCCGGCATCATAATATCCGTAAGAACTGCATGTACCGTTTCTGTTCTTAATATTTCAAGCGCGTCTGTCCCGTTATTTGCTTTTAAAACCTTATAACCTTCCGGTAAAAGCATATTTTCCAGCATTTTCAAATTTCGTTCTTCATCGTCTATTATCAGTATCGTGCCTTCCATTTATATTTCCTCCTTCAAAAATAATTACAAATTATCCGCCGCAAACCGGCGAGATCTCTCCAAAACAATATGTTTGGAGGACGAATGACAAATTGCAATATTAGGAAGATTATCCTCAATATATTGTCATTCGTACTTATTCCTTAAGATAAGTATATGCTTTAGCGTAGGATGAATTAAGGGGTAATTCACCTGTATAATTGACATTTTTCGCTATTGGATAAATGACAGGCGCTAGGCTCTGGGGACTAGGAGCAGAAAAGTACAAATTACGAATTACAAAGGACAATATATTGAGGATTATCTTACTTCTTCAGGACTTTATTAATTATTAGAAACAAATCATCTAGTTTATACGGTTTCTGAATGAATTCATAACCTGAATTCTGAATAATCTCTTCCTGATTTTTTTCACTCATATAACCGCTTGTGAAGATAACCTTTAAGCCCGGCTTAAATGAGAGCAGCCCTTTAACAAGTTCAAGTCCGTTTCTATCCGGAAGAATGATATCACTCAGAACAACATCAAAATTATTCTTTTCCCGTATAAAGAGTTCAAGCGCTTCCGAGGCGTTCGCTGCCGGATATACGGTATACCCGTTATCCGTCAAGAGTGTTTGCAGTAAATCCCTTATACCCTGCTCATCTTCAACTATCAAGATCCGCTCTCCATTTCCTCTCTGGTCTCCGGTTTCTATGATTTCTTTTTCAATGCCGGCGTTCGTTTCTAAATTTGCCGGAAAATAAATACTGAAAACAGATCCTTTGCCGGGTTCGCTATAAATGTTTATCCAGCCTTTGTGTTGTTTGACAATACCATAAACCACCGAAAGCCCGAGCCCTGTGCCTTTTCCCGGGTTCTTTGTGGTAAAAAAAGGTTCAAACAGATGCGAAATTATTTCTTTAGACATTCCAATTCCGCTGTCTTGAATTGATAATTTTACAAATTTCCCCGGGTAAGAATCCAAGACCTTGGGTAAATACGACGCATCTAATGTTACATTTTCCGTTTTTACATTAATCTTTCCACCGTCGGGCATGGCATCGCGGGCATTCATCATCAAATTTAATAATATTTGCTCTATATTTGTTTTATCCGCTTTAATACACCACAGGTCTTTTTGCATGTTTTTTTCTATTTTAATATCTTCACCGATCAGCCGGCGCAGCATGTTCATGGTATTTTCTACAATATCATTAAGGTTTAAATTTATAGTTTTAACATGTTTTTGCCTGCTGAAAAGCAGCAGTTGCTTTGTCAATTCGGCAGCCCTGTCAACTGCTTTTACAATTTCATCATGTTCAACTGACGCAGCAGTTGCTTTACCTGATTTTTTCTGTGCCAAATAAACGTTCCCTCTAATAACGGTCAATAGATTGTTAAAATCATGGGCTATTCCGCCGGCAAGTGTTCCGATAGATTCCATCTTCCGAGATTGAAGAAGTTTTTCTTCAAGTATTTTATGTTCCGTTACATCTTGTATAACACCGACTAAAATATTTTCTCCTTGCTCGTTGATATAGCGCGATTTTTTTGTAATTATAGTCAGAATTTTACCGTCTTTGCCGGTAAGCATCTCCTCGCATGTGTTCTCCTGCCCTGATTCAATTACCAGTTTGTCTATTTTAAAGAAATGCTCCATCTGATCTTCAGGAAGTGATTCGGCAAGAGTTTTTCCTATTATATTTTCCTGATCAATCCCAAGCATTTTACAAAAGGCATCGTTGACAAAAAGAAACACGGAGTTTTCATCCTTTACAAAAACAGGATAACTAATCACGTTTATGACGCTATTTAATTGTTTGTTAAATGACTGTAATTGTGTTTCCAGTTCTTCTTGCTGCTCGTGAAGTTTTAATGTTAATTTTTCTGCTGCTTTACGCGCTGAATTATCCCTGATATTACATTGGATAACTTTACGTTGATCTTCCATATAAACATTACTTACAAATTCAAATTCTATTTTTTTACCGTTCTTGGTTTCCAGAGGCAGGTCATCATAACGTATGTATTCTTTATTTTGTAATTCCTTGAAAGATATTTTACTTGCAAAAATATCTTTAAAGGGCCCTATTTCCCAGAGTTTTTTGTTAAGGAGCTCCTCTTTGGTATATTCAAGCTTCCCGAGCAGATAAGGATTAACATCAATTATTGCTCCGGACTTTGCATCAAGTATTAATATTCCATCTCTCGCAGCTTCAAAAAGCCTGCGATACCGTATTTCGGAAAAACATATTTCCTGATTTTCGTGGTTGTTTTTATTTTCTTCCTGCATACAGGCCTCTTTTTTACCGTCTTTCCTCCGCCTAGGTGCCCTCCAAAGGCGGGTCAAAAATAAGATTTCGCAAAGATTTATGGTTTTCTCAACTTTATTATTTTACTATTTTTGCTGTACCGGCTTCATTTTCTTCTTCTACTTTACTTGCTTTCCCTGCTTCCCTTGCTGCCCTTCCGCCAGTGTTTCTTTTACCGCAACCAGAAGTTCATTCAGTTTGAACGGTTTATGGAGAAATTTGTGGCCTTTTCCATTAATCAATTGCTGCTGGGACCTGTCATCAAGATAACCGCTGCAAAGTATAATTTTAAGCTCCGGTTTTACCAGTAGAATTTGATTAACCAGATCAATTCCGGTGCCGTCTGGCAGGACTACATCGCTTAAAACCATATCTATATGGTCTTTTTCTTTTTCAAATATTTCAACTGCTTCTTTTACATCTCCGGCTAAAAACACGGTATACCCGTTGTTTAAAAGAACTCTGCTGGAATATTTTCTTATGGCTACTTCATCCTCCACAACAAGTATTCTCTCCCCGTGCCCTGTAAGATCGTCGGAAGAGTATTTCTCTTTTATTATTTCTCCTTTTTTCTCCGCCGAAGATGACGGCAGATATATAGTAAACATCGTTCCTTTGCCCGGTTCGCTATAAACATTTATCCAGCCGTTATGCTGTTTCACTATACCATAGACTACGGACAGGCCAAGTCCCGTACCCTTTCCAAGCCCTTTTGTGGTAAAATACGGTTCAAAAACATGCTGAAGAACTTCTTTACTCATTCCCTCCCCGTCATCCTGAATAGATAATTTAACAAATTTACCCGGATAAGATTCCGCGATATTCATCGCATATTCTTCATTTATAACAACATTTTCTGTTTTTATCGTCAAAATCCCGCCCTTTTTCATCGCATCGCGGCCATTTATCGTCAGATTCATGATAATCTGCTCCATTTTTGTTTCATCCGAATTAGCATTCCAGAGATCGCTTTGTAAATCAGTTTTTATACTTATGTCCTCGCCGATTATACGATTAAGCATTTTTGACATATTATCTATAACTCTGTTTATATTCAGATTTATAGTATTCAACGGCTGTTTTCTGCTGAAAAGAAGGACCTGTTTTGTCAGGTCGGCAGCCCTGTCAGCAGCAAGGACTATTTCGTTCAGGTCATCATAGATAGGATTATCCTTAGCCGTGCTTTCTTTTGCCAGCTCGGAATATCCTTTAATTGCCGTAAGTAAGTTATTGAAGTCGTGCGCGATGCCTCCGGCAAGAATACCAACCGATTCCATCTTTTGCGACTGCAGCAGCTGTTCTTCCAGCTTTTTCCTGTCCGTTATATCAATGACCCCCGCGATTGAGCCGTTGTAATTTCCGCTATCATCAAGTATCGGCGCGGTTTCCAGCACAGCGAACATTTTTTTGCCGTCAATTTTTTGAAATTCAAAATCCCTCTGCTCCTTGATTCCTTTCTTCTGTCCTTCAATGTTTTGTTTTGCTATTTTAATTCCGGATTCATCCATAAAGGAAAATAAGGATTTTCCTATCATTTCTTTTGCTTCGTAACCGAGCATTTTAGCCATCCTGTCATTTGTAAAAGTAGTAAGGTTGTCTTTATCCAGTACCCAGACACCTTCATTCAGGTTTTCAATTAAATATTGATATTTATTATCGCTTTTTATCAGATCGTCCTGGGCTTTTTTTCGTATGACAACATCCCTAAAGAAGCCCACATTACACTCTTTCCCGTCTATCGAGGCCACGGTAACATTAATATCCACATATACTATTTCCGCGTTCTTTTTGAGACAGGGAATATCCGCTTCCAGCGCAACCCCTTCTTTCTGGGAGCCAAATTTTGAAATGTTATTTTTCAGGTTATCTTTAGGATAGATATCTATTATGTTCATATTTTCCAGCTCTTCTTTGGTATAACCCAGCATTTTACATATTGCAGGATTCGCGTATACTAATTTTCTTGTTTCAATTTCAGCTATCAATATTCCGTCGACACTGGTTTCAAACAGCGTTCTATACTTTAACTCTGATTCCTGAAGTTTCTGGGCGCCTGTTTTTAATTGCTCGTTAAATGTCCTAAGCTGCTGTTCGGTAGACCTGAGCTGTTTGTTGGTCACTATCAGTTGTTCGTTTGCCACTTTTATTACTTCCGCCGCTTTAACCTCTTCCTCCGCTTCTCGTTTTTCTGTGACGTCTTCTATGGCAAGCAGGATTAACCGGTTCTTGTGATTTTCACTTTTTAATTCTTTTGCGTTCAAAATCATATTCTTCTTGCCTATCGTTTTAAACTCATGTTCAACTTCATAATCCTGAAAAACACTCTTTTCGGGCAGTATATTTGTAAGGAGTATTCTAAGCGCGGGAATATTCCACTGTTCATTTCCGAGCTTATAAACGAGATTTCCTTCCGTTTCTTTAGCTTTTACCTTGAAAGTATCATAGAAAGACCTGCTGGCAGATACAACTCTCAAGTCCTTGTCTAATACCAGAAGCGGCTCTCTAATCGTTCCTATAATTGACTCCGCGTAATCCCGCTCGTCTTTTAACTGTTCCTCAATCTCAGTTAATTGCCGGTTAGACGCTCTCAGCTCCAGTTCGATAGCCGTTAACTCCTGATTGGTGTTTGTCAATTTCTGATTAGCCGCCTTAATTATTTCCTCTGCTTTTCTCTTTTCTGTCACATCTTCAATGGCAAGGAGAATCAGGCGGTTTTCACTGCCTCCCCTTTTCAACTCCCTGGCATTCAGGATCATATTCTTCTTACCGATTGTTTTAAACTCATGCTCTATTTCATACCCCTGAAAGATACTTTTCTTGGGCAGGATATTGGTGAGCAGTATTTTAAGCGCGGGAATATTCCACTGTCCGTTTCCCAGCTCATAAACCAGATTTCCCTCTGTTTCTTTTTCCTTGACCCTGAAAGTCCCGTAAAAAGCCCGGTTAGCAGATACAACTCTTAAATCCTTGTCCAATACCAGAAGCGGCTCTCTCATAGTTCCGATAATGGACTCGGAATAATCTCTTTCATATTTAATCTGCTGTTCAGCCGCAGTTAATTCCTGATTTGCTGCCATTAAATCCTGATTTGCCGACTTAATAATCTCCTCTGCCTTTCTTTTTTCGGTAACATCTTCTATGGCCAACAGGATCAAGCGGCTCTTCCCATTTTCCCTTTTCAACTCCCGGGCATTCAGGATCATGTTCTTTTTGCCTATTGTTTTAAATTCATGTTCTATTTCATAGCCCTGAAAGACATTTTTTTTGGGCAGAATATTAGTAAGCAATATTTTCAGCGCGGGGATATCCCATTGTTTATTTCCTAATTCGTAAACGAGTTTTCCTTCCGTCTCTTTCTCTTTCACCTTGAATTTATCATAAAATGATCTGCTGGCAGATACAACTCGTAAATCCTTATCTAATACCAGAAGAGATTCTCTGACCGTGCCGATAATAGATTCAGCGTAATCTCTCTCTTCTTTAAGTTCCTGCTCCGCTGCTTTTATTTTTTCCCCTGCTTTTCTTTTTTCCGTTACATCTTCTATCGCAAGCAAAATCAAACGGCTTTCACCATCAGCCCTTTCCAATTCTCTGGCATTCAGGATCATATTCTTTTTGCCGATTGTTTTGAACTGATGCTCTATTTCATAGCCCTGAAAAATATTTTTCTTAGGCAGTATATTGGTGAGAAGTGTTTTTAAAGCAGGTATATTCCATTGTCCGTTACCCAGTTTATATACCAGCTTTCCCTCGGTCTCTTTTTCTTTTACCTTAAACGTATCATAGAAAGAACGGCTTGCGGATACCACCCTTAAGTCTTTGTCTAATATTAAAAGCGGTTCTCTGATGGTTCCTATTATGGATTCCGCGTAATCTCTCTCATACTTTATTTGCTGTTCGGCTGCTTTAATTATTTCCATAGCTTTTCTTGTTTCCGTAATATCTTCTATAGCAAGCAAGATCAGCCTGTTTTTCCCGTTCTCCCTTTTCAGTTCACGGGCATTAAGTATCATATTCTTTTTACCGATTGTTTTAAACTCATGCTCTATCGCGTAGTCCTGGAATATACTCTTTTTGGGAAGTATATTAGTGAGAAGTGTTTTTAACGCGGGTATGTTCCACTGTCCGTTTCCCAGCTTATATACCAGCTTTCCTTCTGTTTCCTTCTCTTTTACCTTAAATTTTTCGTAGAAAGATCTGCTGGCGGATACAACTCTTAAGTCCTTATCCAATACCAGAAGCAATCCCCTGATAGTCCCTATTATGGATTCGGCGTAATCTCTCTCATCTTTTAACTGCTGCTCTATCGCTGTTAACCGCTGGTTGGCTGCTGTTAAATCCTGATTAGAGGCCTTGATTATTTCCTCTGCTTTTCTTTTTTCCGTCACATCTTCTATGGCAAGGAGGATCAACCGGTTTTCACTGCCTCCTCTTTTTAACTCCCGGGCATTCAGAATCATATTCTTTTTGCCGATTGTTTTAAACTCATGTTCTATTTCATAACCCTGGAAGATATTTTTCTTAGGCAGAATATTGGTAAGAAGTGTTTTTAACGCCGGAATATTCCATTGTCCGTTCCCAAGCTCATAAACCAGATTTCCTTCCGTCTCTTTTTCTTTTACCTTAAAAGTGCCGTAAAAAGCCCGGTTAGCGGATACCACTCTTAAATCCCTGTCTAAAACTAAAATAGGCTCTCTGATTGTTCCTATAATAGATTCCGAATAATCTCTTTCGTATTTTATTTGCTGTTCGACTACGGTTAATTCCTGATTCGCGGTTTTAATTATTTCCATTGCTTTTCTTTTTTCCGTCACATCTTCTATGGCAAGTAGAATCAAGCGGTCTTCACTGCCCTCTCTTTTCAATTCCCTGGCATTTAAGATCATATTCTTTTTGCCGATTGTCGTAAATTCATGCTCTATTTCATAACTTTGAAAGATACTTTTCTTGGGCAATATATTAGTTAAAAGTGTTTTCAGCGCAGGAATGTTCCACTGCCCGTTCCCGAGTTCGTAAACCAGCTTTTTTTCCGTTTCTTTTTCTTTTACCTTAAACGTATTATAGAACGACCTGCTGGCAGACACTACTCTAAGATCTTTATCCAGAACCAGAAGAGGTTCTCTTATGGTGTCTATAATAGATTCAGCGTAACCTCTTTCCCCTTTTTGCTGTTTTTCATGCGCTGTTAACTGCTGATTGGTCGCCCTAAGCTGCTGCTCAAGAGCTTTTTGCTGCTGCTCGTGCGCTGTTAACTGCTGATTGGAAGCCCTAAGCTGCTGTTCAAGAGTTAAAAGACCCTGATTGGCAGCTGTTAATTCCTGATTGGAGGCCTTTATTGTTTCCATTGCTTTTCTTTTTTCAGTCACATCTTCTATAGCGAGCAGGATGAGGCGGCTCTTACCATCCCCTCTTTTCAATTCCCTGGCATTTAATATCATGTTCTTTCTGCCGATGGTCTTGAATTCATGCTCTATTTCGTAGTTTTGAAAAACACTTTTCTTTGGCAATATATCATTCAAAAGTTTTTTTAGCGCCGGAATATTCCATTGTCCGTTCCCGAGCTTATAAATCAATTTCCCTTCCGTTTCTTTTTCTTTTACTTTAAAGGTATCATAAAAAGCCCTGCCGGCGGATATGACCCTTAAATCCTTATCTAATACTAAAAGCGGCTTTCTAATTGTTTCAATAATTGACTCAGAATAATCTCTTTCATCTTTAAGGTGCTGTTCGACTGTTCTTAATTTTTCCTCGGTCAAACTAATATTTACGTTATCATGATATTTTCTCATAAATGATGATTCTTTAATTTTCATTTCCGATCTCCCTGTTTTTTGCTTTTCAAAGAATTTTACTTTTTCCGTAACCTTTTATTTTCATAATTTACTTTCACCTGATGTTGCTTTTACACGTTCTTCCTGAGACATTGAGGTAAGACGCTTTACGTCATCCAAGTTGAGTTCAAGCCCTTTTGCAACACGCTCCCCGTACCCCGCGTTTACCTTGTAAAATAAGGCTGTCTGGCGCAGTTGGATCCGTTTTTGCGCGCCGTTTAAATGTGAAACAATATTCCCAATCAGATGCTCGCGGTCCATATCGGTCATAACTTTGCTGTAAAGGGCATCCGCTTGTACAAAATCAACGTCACTAAGTTCATAAGCATGACGCGCCGCCATCCCGGAAATATCTATGGCCGGAACAGTATACGAAGAATCAGGTGCCGGGCCGCCGAACGTATTCGGCCAGTAGTTGGGACCGCTGCCGTTTTTATCAAAGCGCATTGCGCCATCACGCTGATAACTGTTTTCCTTTGCCGCTTTTGGCATATTCGAGGGAAGCATCTGGAAGTTAGGACCCAGCCTGTGCCGCTGTGTATCGTGGTAACTGAATAAACGTCCCTGTAACAAACGGTCCGGTGACGCACCTATACCTGGAACAAAATTTCCCGGAGAAAATGCGGCTTGCTCCACCTCCGCAAAGAAGTTTTCTGGATTACGGTTAAGAACCATCCGGCCGATCGGTTGAAGCGGATAGTCGGCGTGAGGCCAGACTTTAGTTATATCAAACGGGTCAAACCGGTAGCTTTTTGCTTCAGAAGGTGTCATTACCTGAATATAGACCGTCCATGCCGGAAAGTTACCCTGTTTTATATTCTCGTATAAATCCCGTGTCGCTTGGTCCGGATCTTTTCCCGCAAGAGCAACTGCTTCGTCTCGTGTCAGGTTTTTTATCCCCTGTTCAGTCTTAATATGGGTCTTCACCCAGCAATAATCCCCTTTTTCATTGTACCACATAAAAGTGTGGCCGCTGAAACCGTGTATATTTCGATAACCTGAAGGCGTGCCGCGGTCGGAAAATAGTATGGTTACCTGATGTATTGATTCAGGGGTCAGTGAAAGAAAATCCCAGAACATGTCGGCATCTTTGAGATTGTTCGAGGGATTTCTTTTCTGGGAATGAATGAAATCCGGAAATTTCATTGCGTCACGGATAAAAAATACGGGAGTGTTGTTTCCTACAAAATCATAATTGCCTTCTTCTGTATAAAATTTAACGGAGAAACCACGGGGGTCCCTCTCCGAATCGGCAGAACCTTTTTCACCGCTGACAAGAGAGAAACGGACTAAAACTTCCGTGCGCTTTCCAACTTCAGAGAGAAATTCCGCGCGTGTGTATTTTTTGACATCGTGAGTAACCTCAAAATATCCGTGCGCGCCCGCGCCCTTTGCGTGCACAACCCGGTCAGGAATCCGTTCACGGTCAAAATGCGCCAGCTTTTCAATCAAATGTATATCTTGAACCAGTGTCGGTCCTTTGGAACCGGCAGTTACCGAGTTAAGATCATTGTCAACAGGTACTCCTGTATTTGTCGTAAATATATTTTTATCTGACATAGCATCCCTTTAATCCTTTAGCCGACAAAATTCATAATTTCAGTATTAAATTTTTCTTTTTCTTCATAGAACAAGCCGTGCCCGCTTTTCTCAAACTTGATCAGTTTTGCACCTTTAATTCCCTTCGCCGTCTCTTCCGCCAGAGCAAAAGGGCATATTTTGTCATCTTTTGAGTGAAAGATCACCGCAGGCACATTAACTTTCGGCATATCCCCGCGCAAATCGGTATTTTTGAGAGCAGTCAGACAGGCTGAGGCCGCAAGCGGGGACGCTTCCATCCCCATATTATGAAACCACTCTCCAAGTTTTGGACTGACCGTATTCTCGTTTTGAAAGAATATCTTGCCGAAATTTTCGTTGAGTTTCGCCCTATCCGTATGACACAATTTAATAATGTCGTCAACTGCCGCAGGAGGAAGGCCATACGGGAAACCCGGCCTTTCGGTAAAACTCGGCGTCGCCGCGCCAAAGAGCGCCAATTTGGTTACTCTCTCGCTTTTATGACGGGCAATATAATGTAAAGAAATCGCGCCGCCCATAGAATGGCCTGCCAGTGTAACATCGTGAAGGTCAAGTGTTTCAAGCACTTTATTAATATCATCGGTAAAGACATCATAGTTGTAATCGCCCCAGGGTTTAGAAGATTTACCGAAACCTCTCATGGTGAGGCCGATGCAGCGATAACCGCGGCGGGGTAACTCAGTAAACTGATACTCAAACATCTCGTGGCTTAAAGGCCAGCCGGGAATAAATACTATTGTTTTACCTTCTCCCCAGTCACGGACGTGGAGACGGACGTTTGCCTCAACTTCTATGAATTCCTTTTTTTGCATTTGCGTCTCCTCTCAAAATTGCATCTAAAGGCCGATATTCTCAGCCGCGAAATTCCAATTAATCCTTTTATCGAGAATAGCGTTGACATAATCCACGCGTCGATTTTGATAATCAAGATAATAGGCATGTTCCCAGACGTCAATGGTAAGCAGAGGTTTAACTCCCATGGTTAACGGCGTTTCAGCATTACTTGTATTAACCACCTTTAGCTTTTCGCCATCCAGCACAAGCCACGCCCAACCGCTGCCAAACCGGGTAGTTGCCGCACTTGCTAACTCCTTCTTACATTCGTCAACGGTCTTGAAGGAGTTCTCAATCATTTTTTTCAGGGCTGTGGGAGGTTCACCTTTGCCCTTCGGCGCCAAACTGTTCCAGTAAAACGCATGATTCCATGCTTGCGCGGCATTATTAAAAATCGCGGTTTTTTCCGCTTTACCGGACGTCCCCATGATAATTTTTTCTAACGGTAAACCCAGAAATTCAGTACCTGCTGTCAGTTTGTTCAGATTATCAATATACCCTTTGTGATGTTTCCCGTAGTGAAAACTGATCGTATTGGCGGAGATTACAGGTTCGAGCGCGTTATCCGCGTACGGCAAAGCGGGCAATATGAATTGAGCTGCACTTTCCATTTTATTATTCCTCCTTTCACCTAATTGTTTTACCGCTATTTAAACTTTCAGCAAGTATTTTGTTTGAAAAGTATTGCAGTACGGATGCTTATTTCGAAAGATAACATCAATAAAATTTGCGCCGCAGATAAGATTTTTATTATGCCCGCAGCTTGCAACTTTACAGGCGCCCACAACCGTTTTGGTTTCTATTCCGCCCTCTGCCTTCTCTTGTACGAAAGTATCGCATCTTGGATGGTTACCGTCACCTATGGTAATAGCCAGAGCGTGGCATTTGGAATCTCTATTAAAAGAGCAGCCTTCGACCTGGCATGCTTTTACAATAGAGCCTTCAAGCTTTTTACAACTTTCCTCCGATTTTTCCTTATTCATATTTTTCTCCCTATCCGGCAATATAAGTCAGGCAATCCGGATGTTTATCATGAAAGCCAACATTAATAGCTCCCGCGGTACATACCGCTGAATCATTATAAGAGCATTTCTTAACCTTACATGCTTTTACTCTCCCGGCCGTTTTTGCGTCTCCGCCCTGTACTTTTATTTTACCGGCTACAAAAGTATCACACCTGGGATGATTGCCGTCGCCAACCGTGACATTTGAGGCCTGGCATTTCTTATTTCCGTTATACGAACAACCTTCGAACGCACAATCCTTTATCATTGAGTCTTTCATGGTTTCTCCGGAAAATAGTATTCGAAAATTTCATTATTTTTTTGAGAAAAGCTCTTCGCCTTTTTTTATAAAATCGTTTATTTTATCCTTTGTTTCGACTGTCAGCTCCTTTATCTGCTCTCTTGTTTCTTTCCCTGATTTAGGGGCGAACAAAACAGCAAGGACTGAGCCGATTACCAGACCCGCGCTAAACACCACTACTCCCTTCAAAACGCTATTTTTGTTTTCCATATTTGTATCCTCCTGTTTTTATTTTCTATCTTCCAAAGAACATTCTTATTTTACTTGTGAGCGATGAAAACAAACCCGCGCCCATCACAACAAGATCCAGTACCGGAGAAGCCGCGTTAAATTTCTTTACAAGCCCTTCCACTTCTTTTGCAGTTTGTCTGACCTGAATCAGCGTCATCACAAAAAGCACGGTTCCGGTAATGATTGCAACTGTTACTAAAATTGCGCAGACTAAAAAAGCTATTTCCATATTTACCTCCCTACAAAAAAAATTGACGATTGACGATTGACAAATGACAATTGACGATTTAATGTGGTATTATTTATATACTTTTTCCACTGCACTTACTTCACTTACTGTTTTTGCTGTACTTGCTTCCTCCGCCTAGGCGGATTTCGCGAAGATTTATGGCCCTATATTTAAACTTCGCTCAACTTGCTTTTGCTAAGCCTCCAAGCATCCAACCATCCAGCCTCTACTTCACCACTACTTCAAAAAGGACTCTCATGTTGGCTTTGGCTTCGCTTGTGTTAATATTGCCGGGATTTGCTTCAAAAAGTGCCGGTTTTGTCCTGCCGTAACCTATCGTTGTTATCCTCTCCGGTTTAATTCCTTTTTCTATAAGATAATTCCTGACTACTTCGGCTCTTATTTCGCTTAATTTTTGATTACTTTCTTCCGTTCCTTCAGCAGAGGTGTAGCCCGCCATACGGACTTTTATTTTCGGATTCTCTTTCAGAACTACTACTTCCCTGTCTAAAAGCATTTTTGCCTCGCCGGTAAGCGTTGATTTATTATAAGAAAACCGCGTATCTCCAAAGGTGACAATCTTTTCATCGGCTTTTTGGCCGATTAACAGCATTGTAACCTTAAGCTCAGCAAGGCTTTTTTCCGACAGCTCAATTCTTGAATTATCCCGGAACAAAAGAACAAAGAGAATTACTACAATGACCCCCAGTATTCCTACAATGGAAAAAAGAATTTTTTGCATATGCTTTCTGAGTTTTAACTTAATCTCAGCGCCTTCCTGCCTTTCCGCTTCAAGCCAGTCAACGTAATCGTTGCCGTCTTTAAAGCCATGCTTTTTATAAAGCGCATATGCTTTACTCTTTACTTCCTTCATTTCCTCATTCGAAAAATTTTCTGTCATTTTTTCCTCGCTCCTGACATTAAACCGTCTAAAAGTCCGTAAAGTCCATAAGGTCTATAAAGTCTTTTTTTAAAGGTGGTACTATTTACTTTATCTGACCTTCCACCTAGGCGGATTTCGCGAAGAATTAAGGTTTTATGTTTAATACCTTCGCTCAACTCTCCTCAGACTTCCGTCCTCCATCACTTAACCATTATTTCAAAAAGCACTCTCATATTGGCTTTCGCTTCCGCGGAGTCAACATGCTCGGGGAGCGGTTCAAATACGGCCGGTCTTGTTTCGCCGTAGCCGATAGTTGCCAGTCTGTCCGGTGCAATACCGCCTTCTTTAACAAGTATTTCCTTTACTATCTTTGCCCTTTTTTCGCTCAAGGTCTGGTTGAACTCCGGTGTGCCTTCAGCAGAGGAGTATCCTGCAATGCGTATCTTAACTGCGGGATTTTCTCTAAGGATTTTGGCATTCTCTGCCACTACCTTCGCCCCGTCTTCGGTCAGCGTATCCTTCTCCCATTCAAAATGCGCATCATCAAGAACGATAAGCTTTTCAAGCACAGGAACCGTCTTTAGAACATGGACCGGTTCAACGACAGGAACTCTAAGTTTCATCTTTGCCCTCGGTGCCGGCTGAATCTCTCCCGCAAATTTATAAGTTAAACTTATGCGGTGGGAAGTTCCCAGGTCGCCGTAAGGAACGTATGCGTAGTCAAACATAAGACTCTTATCTATTTTAACTCCAAGACCCGCAGTAAGCCCGGTCAAGCCTTCCAGCCCGGTACTTGCAAAGTTATGCACGTAGCCGGTGCGGAGAGCAGCTTCAGGAACAATAAAATATTCCGCACCCAGCTGCATGCGGTCGAAACCACCGAGCTTCAACTCGCTCGAAGCTGCTACGAGAAGATCTTTGTCTATATGGTAGACAGCGCCTACGCGTAAACCTGAATTTAAACTGATATTTGCTACAGAAGTACCCAGATTTGAATATGTGAGTCCCAGATTTAAATTCGCAATCGGGCTCCACAAAAAGCCAAAATCCATTGCAACGGCAGAGAATGAAGTACTGGCAAGGGTCTGTAGATTGAATTTTACAGACGCGCCGGCAGAGACGTTCGGGAACCATTGCTTGCCCCAACCCAGGTTAACACCCATGGTGTTTGCCGAGTAATTACTAGTAAGGTTACCAAGACTGTCTCTTCCTTCAAAAACTCCGTTATCCATATAGTTGAGCGCTGCGGCAAAACCGCCGAGGTCGCCCATAGGCATTGCAAAAACAAGCGTTTCCTGGATTGACTCTCCCAGACCGCTATTATGATGCAGTCCCAGTTCCATTCCTTCGTTCATGAGCCCGAGTC
>Ga0156422_1183_pt2 | contig 24573 bp, 24 predicted proteins | sample RifOxyA2_FD_108065 | JGI IMG/M metagenome (GOLD analysis project Ga0156422, IMG submission 108065) | Candidatus Firestonebacteria bacterium RIFOXYA2_FULL_40_8
CATATTTTTTGTTCCGCAGGATTTTAACACGACTCCCGCGCAAAGGAAAAGCAAAGTTTTAAAAATAGCGTGATTGACAATATGGAAGAGCGCTACGGAAAGAGAAAAAACTGCAAGAAGAGGCAGCTGCATGCTCGCAAAAACCATATACCCGCCTACCCCGAGCATTATTATTCCCATGTTTTCGATACTGCTGTAAGCGAGCATCTTTTTCAGATCTTTTTCCATAAGTGCATATAAAATACCGTATACGGAAGAGACGCCTGCAATTACCAGAACCAGATTCCCCCACCAGAGTTCTCCTGCTCCGAGAATAAATATGCCGAATCTGATGAACCCATAAACTCCGAGTTTTATCATTGCTCCGGACATAATAGAAGAGATATGACTGGGAGCTTCCGGATGCGCATAAGGGAGCCAAATATGAAAAGGCACCAGACCGGCTTTTGTACCAAAACCTATTAAAAAACACAGGAAAATAACTGTTTTAATATTAAGCGGAAGATTTACACAGGCTGTCTTCATTATCATAAAATCAAAAGAACCCGCATACGAATACAGAATTAAAAATGCAGCCGTAATAAAAGCCGTACCGATATGCGTCATTAAGACATAAATGAGTCCGGCGTTTACCGCCTTTTCTTCGTGAGAATCAAGGGTAACCAGAAAATAAGAAATGAGAGACATTGCTTCCCAGGCAAGGAGAAAAAACAAAGTATTCGCGGAGAAGACAACAAGGAGCATAGATATTACAAAGAAGAACAAAAGAATTTGGGCAAAAGCTGTCCTGCCTCTTGAATACAGACCTTTCATATAACCGGTCGAGTATAAAGCGGACGGTATAGAAACCAGCATTATTACAAACCCGAAGAAGATCGAAAGCGAGTCGAAGGAGAACTTCCAATCAACCGACAGAAAATCCAATAACCCTTCTTTCTTTTAGCAGGTGCAGTTTTTAAGGCATTTTGAAACAAAAAGTCCCTAATAGATGCGCCTTTCTAAAAATGAAATTCGTATCCGGAATAAATACATCTTTACTTTAGCACTGTAGGAGGAATTTTTCAAGAAAAATGTAGTTGCCCAATTCATTGGGCACTTTAAAAATGCCTGATAAATCAGGCAACTACCTTTTTGACACAATTTCGTTCGTTAGTAATGTGTTTTTTCTTTTTCTTCATATTCTCTTACCGCATTCAAAAATATCTCCCCGTAATCCCGGAGTTTTGCTTCTCCAATCCCAAATATATTTCCCAAATCCTCTTTGTTTTTAGGTTTCTTCTCTGCTAATTCTTTCAGGGTTCTGTCCGAGCAGACAATATAGGCGGGCATATTTTTTTTATCGGCAAGCGCTCTTCTTAAAAGTTTTAAACTTTCGAAAAGCCCAAGCTCCATATTCGCGTAATCAGATTCCAGGGTGATCTTTTGTTTCTTTTTTATCTCCGCTTTTTTCTCTTTTTCGAGAATTCTGGTTAATTTCGGATTTACCTCACCTGAAAGAACTTTCATGCCTTCATCGGTCACTGAAAGAGTTAAATACTCTCCGGACCTTCTCAAAAATCTTTGCGCGATTAATTGATCTATCATAGACCGAACCGCTCGTTTGGTCTCACCTTTTAACCTTCCGTAAAACGGAAGAGTATGATGCCCCCATTTTTCAATGCCCTCCGTAGTATTACCAACCAGAACATTGGAAACATGTTCCGCGCCAAACCGTTCGTCTACGCCAAAGACACCTTCGATTATACTCTTTGCAAATTTATCGGATTCAGGAAGAGTCCCCACTTCATCCAGACAAAAGTCACAGGAGTTGCAGTTAGGTTTAGGATAACTCTGACCAAAGTATTCTGACAGGAAACGGTGCCTGCAGACCGGAACGGTACTGAAATTGTACATCTCCCCGAGTTTTCTATGCGCGCTCTGACCTGAAAAGGATTTCTGGAATATATACTCCCACGTCCTGTAATCGGCACCCGAGTAAAACATATAGCAATAAGAGGGCAGCCCGTCTCTTCCCGCTCTGCCGGTTTCCTGCTGATAATGCTCAACAGACTTAGGCATTGCAGCGTGAATGACAAAACGGATGTTAGATCTGTCGATCCCCATACCGAAGGCAATAGTTGCGACGATAATATTTACTTTTTCCGTGAGAAACTGTTCCTGATTTCTTTTTCTTTCTACATCAGGAAGTCCCGCATGGTACGGAAGATTTATATATCCTTTTGCGTTTAAGGCCTCGGATATTTTATCTACATCCGCCCGTTTTAAGCAGTAAATTATCCCCGCTTCTTTTTCATGCAGTTTCAAAGTTTCAATTATTTGTTTGATACCGCCTTCTTCTCTTTCTGTCATCCTGAACGTAAGATTCGGTCTGTCTACTTTACCTACATATATATGCGGACTCTCCAGTTTTAACTGGGCCAGTATATCTTTTTTTACTTCTTCCGTTGCCGTGGCGGTAAAGGCATGTACCTTCACCCCGGGAAAAAGCCGTTTGATAGCGCTTAACTGCCGATACTCCGCCCTGAAATCATGCCCCCACTGACTGATACAATGCGCCTCATCAATAACAAAATACGGAACCTGCAGGGTTTTAAGTATCTCAAGCATCCAATCCGTCATAAGCCGTTCAGGTGATATATATAGAAGCTTGACCTTCCCAGAACGTATTTTTTCCGCAACTTCTCTGGCTTGAACCGCTGTAAGCGCAGAATTAAAATACTCTGCCTCTATCCCGATATCCTTTAAAAAATCAACCTGATCCTTCATGAGAGAAATTAAAGGTGAAATAACAACGGCAGTTCCCGGCAATATCATAGCAGGAACCTGAAAACAGACGGATTTTCCTCCTCCGGTCGGAAGTATAGTAAGCGTATCATTTGACTCCATAATGGACATAATCGCCTCTTCCTGAAACTCCCGGAAAGAGTCATACCCCCAGTATTTAGTCAAAACCTGAAGTATTTTATTTTTCATAGGGTTATTATACAACAATATAGAAGAAATAGAAAGAAGGGTTGCTGTAAATTTTAAAATTTTCTTTTTAGTATATACTAAACGAGCTGATAAAGACTCACATTTTTTCTTAAAGCTTTAAGGCTGGATCAAGGTACTTTTCTTTTAATAACCAGTCTTTAAAGTCTTTATTAATCTCTTCCGTATTCTTTCCAAGTATTTTCTCGAATGTCTTCTCATTAAGATCCATCTGTTTTTCACACTCTTCAATAAGAAAGGAAAGCTTTTGTTCTATCTTAACATATCTGAGTAATAACCCGAGGACCCATGTACCATTACTATGGTTATTATTTGACGATTTTAGAATATTCCCTATCGATAAATCCCCGTAAATCTTTATTTGTTCGGCAATCACGTAAGAATAGAAGCTGAAAGTCTTACCATCTTTAGTCGTATAAGTAGGTGTTACAGTATTTAATGTAACACATTGCACCAACCCTTCATCCAAACTATATGGTAAATATTTTAAATTAAGCTTGTTCAAAAGATGAACAAGTTCATGTGGACCGCTACCTGATGCAACATCAGCGCTGAAACCTATAAAAGAACAGAGAACTTCTTTTCCTTTAAAAATTCTGTTTCCATATACATTAAAACCGTACATTCCTGTAGGTTCAATATTGATAACAGTCATACAAATATTCTTTAAATCTTCATAATTATTAGCATAGCACAAGATTACCCTGGAATTCTCTTGATTAAGAGGTCTCTTGTATATACTTTTGTATTCTTCATTAATACCTTTTATGAATCCTTCCGATAACTCTTTAATTCTAACAATTTCTAATGAATTACTTATCCAAATTTTACCGTCACTGTCTCTGGAAATATCTAGGCCAAGATACTTCATGTCTGCTTCACTTTTTATATATGAAATATCATCATATTTTTCATAAAAATCATCTCTGAGATTGATACACGAAACTTGAAAAACACAAAACAAGATGAAAACAAAAATAATTTTTATTCTTAAAGCATACTTATAAACTCTAAGACCTTTAGTCATATACAACATTCCTCCTATTGTAAATTTGTTATCCAACCTTTTGTAAACAGTATATTTTTATTATTTCTTTTGATCATATAAATCTATATTGCCATTGAAACTCTTAATATACAGTTTTTTGTTCCCTTTCCCGGTTTTACCGCCTAAAAATGTCCCCGACAAATCATTTACAGATAAACAAGCACTATGATTCTCTATTTTCCCATTAGCAATCTCTACTTGTACATCTGCATCCAAATTTGATGATAAAAATATTTCTATAGCGCCATTATGTGTTTCGATATTTACCTTATCATTGATTTCAGATAATATAACTTTTATACTGCCATTAGAAGTTTTTGCTTTCAAAATACTCTTTGTTTCTCCGATATCAATATTCCCGTTTAATGTAACCGCACTTATTGATCCATTTACACCGATAATATTTATATCCCCGTTTAAATTATTAACATCTTGAAGAGCAATATCATCAGGAATAGTTATATTGTAATCAACCGAAACATTTGCGCTTTCTTTTACATAAATGGTCTTAATAACAATTTCATCTCCCTTTGATACCGTTACTTCTACTTTATTAAGTTCTTCTTTACCGGCATAAGTTTTCTTTACCGCATAAATGGTTATGTTACTTTCTTTGCTTCTACTAATATTTATATTGCCGTTAATATTACTTACCTTTACCCTGGCATTCTTCCCCGGTTTAACAAAATCAAAAAACTCTTCCTTTTTAAGCTCTCCATAGACAGACACAGTTTGAAGCCATACAACTGCAAAAGTTAAAGTTATTAAAATGTATTTTTTCATTGTTTTTCCTTTCTTATGTGAAATATCTTAAACATTTTGACTTAATTTACGATTACACCCAAATTATGATTTTCTTCTTATTATTATCTTTAAATTCTCCAAATAGTATTATTATCAGATCAATAAATGCTCCAACACCTAAAAATCCAATTGTGCATAACCAAAGAATTCCCGTTCCTATCTTACCGGCATAGAAACGATGCGCTCCAAACACTCCAAAAAAGAAACACAGTAACGTTGAAAGCAGTCTCTTTTTATCAGATAAATCATTACTTCCTATTATTCTGCTTTCTTTTATATCGTTATTTACTTGTTCACGTTCTTGAAGAGAAGATCCCGGATCAATTGCTTGTTTTGCTTTACTGATAGGCTGTAATAAGAATAACCATCCTATTATCCATCCTATAGGCAGCATAAATATCGACTGGATTATTTCTAGTTTATATATATTTGGCTTATTGGTCCATCCCAAAGAAAAACTCAATATGATAAAAATGGTATTCAATATTAAATAGATGGTAACAGAAGAATAAATATATGTTTTTCTTGCGTCCTCGACATATTCCGCAAGCTTATCATTTTTATGAATTTTCAATATGTTTGACACTTCGCCAAGTACCTTCCAGTCAATTATTAAAGAAATTATTAAAACAGTTATTGACAATGGTAAAGTTGCAATGGAAAATAAAGATATTTTTATTTCAAATATACTTGCGACACAAAGTATTGCCAGAAAACTTATCTGCATTATAGAAAGCACAATAATATTATTTGAATTTTTATTTTGCTTTAATCCCGACGATTTGAATATCACTACAAGGAATACAAGGTAAATAATGGTACAAAAATAAAAAGCAATAATTGGAATGTATAATCCTACAACTCCTATCAGATAAGCAACCCATAATTTACTTAAGAAATTATAATATTTATTAGAATCTTCTATTGTTATATTAGTATCTTTAGATGTGTCTTTAACACTGTTTTGTTTTCCTTCAGACAAACTAAAATATTCATTAATATATGCCTCGGGCGATCCCAGTTTTTCAAGAATATTTGCCATTTGAGCAGCTGAAATTTCTTCATTAGGGCTTTCATTAATTGCTTCCTCAATATGCTCCCGTATGCTTTGCATTATCTCATTGGCCAGCGCAGGATCTTTACCTGCTAGAGTATCTTTTAACCTTTTTATATAATCGCTTTCTAATATCTGTGCTTCAGGAGCTCTTTGCTTCATTTTCCTTCCTCCCTGCATTCTATTTTAACTTTGTAATAGTATTTACGGAATTCGAGACTTCTTTCCACATATGATTTATTTCTTTTCTTTTATTTTTACCCTCTTCTGAAAGCTGATATTTCTTTCTTACCGGGCCGTACGGAGACTCTTCAAACGTAATAACAACCAAACCTTCCAGCTTTAATCGGCTAAGCAGCGGATAAATAGTCCCTTCAGTTGTTACAAATCCGGGAATGGATGTTAAATGCTTTACTAATTGATACCCATACATAGCTTCATTATCCAATAAATTCAAAATACAAAGCTCAAGAAGACCCCTTTTCACCTGTGACAACCAACTGCTATTTTCCATGGTTCTCCTTAACACCCCACTACCTTGCACTACCTATGTACATTGTACTACATGGTAGCAACTCTGTCAAGAGTGATTTTTATTTTTCAACCATATAAGCATCTACCCAGCGCCTAGTCCTCCAAAGTTAAGCTTTGGAGAGATCTCGTCCGCCTTAAGCGAGACCTCGCCAATTGGCGGGCCTAAAGGCGGACACCCAGAACCTGTCTTTTCTGCATATAGACATAATACTAAACTCGTGTTATAATTGATTTGTTAGTATAAATCCTAAGGAGGTTTCAAATGAAAAAGAAAGGTGCTCTAGCGTTGTACGTGATTCTGTCTCTAGTATTACTTCATCTCATTCTAGTCACGGGATGCGGTAAAAATCCTATTCTGGGTGTTTTCGGGAGCAGCACTAGTGTCGGCGTAGGGAGGATGTAAATATGACAGACAAACTTATAAAATTCTTTAAACGCTTAGTATTAATTCAGGTCGCCCTTCTGGCGCTGGTCGCAGGAGTCAGGTACCTTACTCCAAATCTTTACGCGTCAATATATAAAGCACATAGCGCCAACAAACCAGAATCCTTCATCGTAAAAGTAATTTCCATTAATTTTGTCAAAGAAGATAACTCCCAGGTAAATGTCTGGTCGGGAACCGAAGAAATAGATCTTATGACCCTAACCTCTCTTTCCGATGTACGCGCGTTTAATGTATCTGTACCAAGCGGAACTTACCGGCAATTCTCAATTCATTTTAGCAAAGATTATAAGATAAAAGGAAGCGTGACTATCGGCGGAAGCACTTACTATACAAAAGCAGCCCACACCGGTTACTCTACCGCTCCTGCCGAACTTGAAACTCTGAATATCGCAGGTCAGACAATGGACGTACAGTCTTTCGCCAGAGATTTTAGTCCGCGTCTCACAGTCGGAAGCGGCGTTGCCCTAAGCAGCGTTAATATACTAATTGATGCCGAAGAGTTCCTTACTTATTGGGATGGCTCCAATAATGGCCCCAGCGGAATCTCAAGTGCAGGAATGTGCCTGCCAAGCTACTTGCCTGTAGGTATAGCCTTCAACGGAATGCCGACAAAACAGGTTTATAGATACTCCTCTACAGACGGTTTTTGCAGCGGCGAAGGACGTTTAACCATTCTTTTTGACGCAAGCGGAAATCCTATTTCAGGCAATGCCAGACCTAGATATATTAACAGCGGGGACAATTTCAACCTTACCGGCTGGCTTATGGGCGGAACGGGTGCGGTAGAACTTGAATATCTGAAAAAAAATCAGGATGGTTCAATATGGATCAAAATGTACGATACGATTGCTATGGCTTATCTCGGACAGACCCAGAACTCTGATTATAAGATGATAGAAAGTTTCCAGTTAACTGCCGTAGGAGCTTCACAAAACGGTACCTGGAAAAACGCCGCGGGTACGACAAGAACTTTCAGCGCAACGAGAATAGAGTAAAAATTTAACCCTCATCCTGACCGTCTCCCTATTAAAAGGGAGACGAAAGGCTGTGGAAAGGAGATTAAATGAAAAAAATATTTTTAATAATGTTTTTTGCAATGATGGGTACCGCTTACGCAGGCCAAATCTATCTGGACGCAGAAGTAAACTACACTAATGTAACTAACAGGTCCTTAAGAGCGGCAACCGATATTGCGCCTAACTTGAAAGTGAGGTTGAACTATTCTATTATGAACGGCCTGCTGGAATTACGCGGAAGTTTGAATAATTTTATGCTTACCGGCCAGGCAATCACCAGTGTCAAATTAATGGATGGCCTAACCACAGAACCGTTCGTTGGAGCAGGTTGGGCAAGATCCATCAATGGTGACGCTGCATACGGCGATCTTGGCGTAGACTTTAAGTATAAATTATTATCTTTTGCAAATCTTATCGCTGAAGGAGATCTTCAAATATACTCAGACTCGTATATGCTTTTTTATCGCGGCGGGTTTAACATTCCCGTCATTAAATTTGCATCTCTTGACCTTTTATATTCCTCCGTTTTAACAAACGACCGTCATAGCATAGGTTTCGGAGGCAGGCTTAACTTCGTGTTTTAAAGAAAAGCCCCCATTTTTCCGGGGACCTTCTTTTTCAAGGGGACAGACAACGTGTTTTCCCGGTGTCTGTCCCCGATTTAATTACGCATGGAAATACGTTGAAGTTAACAGTAGCTTTTGCTAGGATACCTTCAGAAAGAACACTTTCACGGGAGGTTTGTTATGAAAACAGGAAATGTTTTAAAACTAACAGCAAGTATAGTTATTTGTGAATTGATCGGGATTTTAGGTGCGATCTTTACGATGCCTGCCGTCAAGTCCTGGTATATGGAGATAAACAAACCCTCTTTTAATCCTCCCAACTGGATATTTGGACCGGTCTGGACAACACTTTATCTGCTCATGGGAGTTGCGCTTTTCCTGGTCTGGCAAAAAGGTTTAAAAAATAATGAGGTTAAAAATGCCATAATCGTCTTTTTTATTCAATTAATCACAAATTTTCTATGGTCCGCTGTTTTTTTTGGCGGAAGATCATATGCCGGAGGTTTAATAACAATAATAATACTCTGGTTATTGATAATGGCAAACATAGTAATGTTTTATAGGATATCTAAACCTGCCGGTCTAATTCTGGTTCCGTATATACTGTGGGTTGGTTTTGCCCTTATTCTTAATTATTATATTTATATACTGAACAAATAGACCCTCAGGGCAGATTTAACTTGTCATTTTTCTTTTATAAACCTCTGCGGACTTATCTTCCCCTCCAAAGTGACTGGCGGGCAGGCTGTCCGGAGTTTCGGCGAATGAAATGCGAACAACAAGAAAACAAATTATTTAGGAAGTTTGGTTTTCGCCCAGACAAAGAACCTTTGGGTGTGTTTGTGCAGTTCTTGCGCCTGCTTTTCGGTAACCTGGTAGTCAGTGTATTCTACATCCGTTTTCAATTTTAGAACCCTGAAGGCGTGCTTGGCAGCCTCATTTACATCTTCCAAATCCCAGATCTCGGTTAACAACTTTACGGCGTCTTCATGTTTTGCACTTGCACTAACAATACTGCCCCTGTAAATGAGCAAAGCATCTATTGTGGATATTATACAGTGGATTCCTTCCAAGGCCGTAGAATCAAATTGCTTTTTGACAAGCGAACTTTCCATTGCGCTGAAGAATTGTTCAGCTTTTTTGATATATACTGTATAAGTGGTCCTATTTCTTTCTTTCCTCGGTATCCGACCTGTCACTTAAACCCTCCCTCAAAAGTCATTTTGACGAGATCTCGCCTAAAGGCGGACCTTTAAGGATTTCACCCTTTTTAATGCTTTCCAATATTCCCATCTTACTCTTATCTGCTTTTTTGTACTCCTCCGTGGTCATTATCAAAGGAGAAAGCGTGTTCCCCGTAGCTTTAAGAAAGGCCATTGCTATGTCTTCCATTTCTTTTTCGAGCTCTTTTTTTACTCTGATATTTGCCGCCAGTACAAAAATATCCAGGTCGCTCAAGGCTCTTTCTTTCTTTTCATTTACACTGCCAAACAATATTACGGTGTCGGCTTTTTGTATCAAAACTTTAAGATACCTGGCTTTAAGATACTCAAGAACACCGGCTTCTTTTTTAAAAATATCATTTAGAATGTTACTCACCGCGTAATTATTATAATTAATCTTATAAATGAAAGCGCTACCTACGCTCCTCATGGTTACGGCCCCTTCATCGTGCAGTTCTTTCAGCAACCGGTGCACCTGCATATGGGAAAGCCCGACGTAGCGCGCCAGTTCCCGCCCGCTCCTGTCATTATTGTCCCATAGCATGAACCGTAAAAGCTTTATTTTGCTCTTGTTTGAAAAAATATGTTCGATATAGTTGTTTATATGCATCGCGCCTCCTGTAACATATATGTTACACATGTAACATATATGTTACAGGAAAACGTCGCACACTGTCAAGAGATTCCGGATTATGCCCTTTTTACTTACAGCATTTTTTGGAGACGAAGACGGGCCTCTATTATATACCCATCTATTTCGTCAAGTGCTTTAGGCTTTGCAACCAGGCCTTCTTTTACCCAGAGCTTGGCAAGTTCTATCGAACTACCAAGCAAGTTGATCTCATTTGATTTTCCGGCAAGCGGACCTTTATCGGCTTTCGGCGCTTTTGCGGTACTGCTTTTGACACGGGGTTCACCGGCTTTTTTAAGCCAGTAAATTCTTCCGTCTTTTGAAGGCGTTACTTCAAATTCCTGCTCGCCCTCTTCATACTTCTGCTTGCTGAGCATCTCCCTGCCGTCCGCGGATTTGTACACAAAATACTTCCCGCTCTTGTCCTTTTTCTCCCTTTCTTCCCTACTTACGATATTTACCTTTTCCATATCTTCCCCCTTGAGTAAAAGATTGTTGCACGTTCCACGTTCGAACGTTGCTAACGTAAATCCTATTTTAACTCTTTATAAAAACCTATTCTTTTTGTTGATTTAATTGGCGGAGTTATCATTCTCCGAATCTGTTCTAAAATATCTTTGATTACTTCATCATGTACGCTCATTTTTGATTCAAGCTTATTAAGTTTATCCGCAAGTTCTTTATGTGAGGAAAGATATCTGTTTAACTAAACAAAAACCCTCAATATTTCTATATTTACTTTTACTGCCCGATCACTGTTTAATACACTGGAAAGCATTGCAACGCCTTGCTCTGTAAATGCATATGGAGTTGCACCACCAAAATAAGATTTTGATGGTATGCCAATTTGGCATACCATAGCCTCTACTTCTTTGTCATTAAGAGCAAACATAAAATCCTCAGGAAAACGTTCAATGTTTCTATTAACTTGTCGTTTAAGTGCGGAAGTTTCCACCCCATATAATCCGGCAAGGTCTCTATCAAGCATTACCTTACAACCTCGGATAAGAAATATTTTATTTCCAATTATTTCTTCTAATACCGGATGATTTTCCATTATAGCCCTCTTTCTTCGCCGTACAAAGAACAGCCGACTACAAAAAGTAAAACCAAGATGATTTTTCTCATATTTCCCCCTTGAGATTTTGATTGTTAAGATGATAGCATTTTACCAAAGATTTTTCTACAAAAAAAGAGCCGTCCAGCTATCCGCCCCTCCAAAGTGACTGGCGGGCAGGCAAAAAGATCGGCGGATGAACGATATATATTATTACATTAAGGTCGTTTAAAAAATAGCCCGGCTAAGCGGGAGCTTAAGCGGGCATCTACAAAACAAGATTTGGGACAGCCTCCAATAGAAAAGATTATTGGATGCAGTCCCGAAAAATAGATAGGCCGGTCAAGACAATTGTCCTGACCGGCCTATTATGAGTTCAAGTTAGCGACGTCCTACTCTCCCACACGGTTGCCCGTGCAATACCATTGGCCCTAGAGGTCTTAACTGCCGTGTTCGAAATGGGAACGGGTGTTTCCCCTCTGGTAATATCGCTAACATAATTATTATGTATAAGAGCAAGAGATTTTGTACGATTCGAATCAAAGTAAAGTCAGTTTTGAAAAATTTAAAGCTGTAAAACATTCGTTTGTTGATTGGTGCGCGACTGACATACATTAACTCGAAAAGAGTTAATTAATATGGTCAAGCCGAACGGCGGATTAGTACCGGTTAGCTGAAACACTCGCGTGCCTTACACTCCCGGCCTATCAAACTCATAGTCTATAAGTTGCCTTCAGGGATATCTAATCTTGGGGCGAGTTTCACACTTATATGCTTTCAGCGTTTATCTCGTCCGAACATAGCTACTCGGCATTACCATTGGCATGATAACCGATACACCAGAGGTTCGTCCATTCCGGTCCTCTCGTACTAGGAATAGCTCCCCGCAAATATCCTGCGCCCACAGCAGATAGAGACCAAACTGTCTCACGACGTTTTGAACCCAGCTCACGTACCGCTTTAATTGGCGAACAGCCAAACCCTTGGGAGCTACTTCACCCCCAGGATGCGATGAGCCGACATCGAGGTGCCAAACCGCATCGTCGATATGAACTCTTGGATGCGATCAGCCTGTTATCCCCAGAGTAGCTTTTGTCCGTTGAGCGATGACCCTTCCACTCGGTATCACCGGATCACTAAGACCTACTTTCGTATCTGCTTGACCCGTCGGTCTTGCAGTTAAGCTCCCTTATGCCTTTACACTCAACACGCGATTTCCAACCGCGCTGAGGGAACCTTTGTACACCTCCGTTACTCTTTAGGAGGAAACCGCCCCAGTTAAACTGCCCACCAGGCATTGTCTCCGAACCGGATTACGGTTCAGATTAGGATCTCAAATCAACGAGGGTAGTATTCCACTGGTCGGCTCCACATCACCTAGCGGCAATGCTTCAACGCCTCCTACCTATTCTCTACAAATCGATTCAAAATCCAGTACCAAGTTACAGTAAAGCTTCATGGGGTCTTTTCGTCTAGCTGCAGGTATCCTGCATCTTCACAGGAACTACAATTTCGCCGAGTCTTCTGTTGAGACAGTGCCTGGATTGTTGTGCCATTCATGCAGGTCGGAATTTACCCGACGAGGGATTTCGCTACCTTAGGACCGTTATAGTTACGGCCGCCGTTTACCGGGGCTTAGATTCAATGCTTTGCCTTGCGGCTGACATCTCCTCATGACCTTCCGGCACTGGGCAGGCATCAGACCCTATACATCCTCTTACGAGTTAGCAGAGTCCTGTGTTTTTGTTAAACAGTCATCCAAGCCTATTCACTGCGGCAACTTCACGCATAGCTGAGTAAACAACTACACGCTAATGTTGCACCCCTTCTCCCGAAGTTACGGGGTGATTAGGCCGAGTTCCTTAACAGAAGTTCTCTCGAACGCCTTGGTATCTTCTACCCATCTACCTGAGTCGGTTTACGGTACGGATACGATAAAGTCTGACTAGAGGTTATTTCTCGTCAGTGTGGAATCAATCAATTCATATACGAGTCTCCCCGTATACTACCCATCACTTTTCGGCGTTTAATGAGCCTCCGGATTTGCCTGGAGACCCCGCCTAAGAGCTTAGACATACACTACCGGCCGTATGCTGACCTATCCTACTGCGTCGCCCCATCGCTGATAACGACTTTACCATAGTACAGGAATATTAACCTGTTATCCATCATCTACACCTTTCGGTCTCGACTTAGGTTCCCGACTTACCCTGAGAGGATTAACCTAGCTCAAGGAAACCTTAGATTTACGGCGTCAAAGTTTTTCACTTTGATTTACGCTACTTATGCCTGCATCATCACTTCTAATTCGTCCATGTAACCTCTCGGTCACACTTCACACTACAATAGAACGCTCCTTTACCACTCTTCCCTTGCGGGACAAGTCCATAGCTTCGGTACTATACTTTAGCCCCGGACATTTTCGGCGCAAAATCACTCGACCAGTGAGCTGTTACGCACTCTTTAAATGATGGCTGCTTCTAAGCCAACATCCTGGCTGTTTAAGTAATTTCACATCCTTTGCCACTTAGTATAAATTTAGGGACCTTAGCTGATGGTCTGGGCTGTTTCCCTCTCGAATATGGACCTTAGCGCTCATATTCTGACTCCCGAAATCTACACAATGGTATTCGGAGTTTGAATGGTTTCTGCAGGTTTATTCAACCCCATAGACCAATCAGAGCTCTACCCCCACTGTTATAATTTCGAGGCTAGCCTTAAAGCTATTTCAAGGAGAACCAGCTATCACCAAGTTCGATTAGCTTTTCACTCCTACCCTCACCTCATCGGAGATTTTTGCAACAATCACCCGTTCGGACCTCCATAAGCTGTTACGCTTACTTCATCCTGGACAAGGGTAGATCACTTGGCTTCGGGTCTAATCGATGCAACTATCGCGCTATTAACACTCGCTTTCGCTACGGCTCCACAGCTCAAGGCTGCTTAACCTTGCTGCACCGACTAACTCGCAGGCTCATTAACCAATAGGCACGCCATCACTCGTCTTGCGACGAGCTCTGACTGCTTGTAGGCATACGGTTTCAGGTTCTTTTGACTCCCTTCTTAAGGGTTCTTTTCACCTTTCCCTCGCGGTACTTGTTCACTATCGGTCGCTAGAGAGTATTTAGTCTTAGCCAGTGGTCTGGCCGGATTCCTGCAGAATTTCACGTGTCCCGCAGTACTTGGGAGCATGTCTCCGAGACCGTAAATCTTTCGTCTACCGGGCTATCACCGTCTATGGCTATCCGTTCCAGGATATTCGACTAGATTACGATTTTTAACTCGGACGCTGCTTTGCACAGCAGCATGACCGTCCCGCGACACCTCTTGCAAAACGCGTGCAGGCTATAATTGCAAAAGGTTTAGACTCCTTCCCGTTCGCTCGCCACTACTAGGGAAATGATCCCCGTAAGGGGATTCTCTTTTCCTCGGGTTACTGAGATGTTTCACTTCACCCGGTTGTCTCCGTAGGACTATTTTATTTATCCCACGGCTCAACGTTAACACGTTGAAAGTTTCCTCATTCGGATATCTTCGGATCAAAGCACGCAGACAACTCCCCGAAGCTTTTCGCAGTCTACCACGTCCTTCATAGGCTTCTAGCGCCAAGGCATTCACCGTACGCCCTTAGTAGCTTGACCATATTACTTAAATCTTTTCTACGTTTGTTACAATACAAAATAAATATTAACTTTTCTGGGTATATCAACTGTCTTTACTTTTACTTCTGTCGTACAAAATCTCAAAGAACACTTGAAACATTGCGTAATTACGCTATCGTCGTCGAGATTCGAAAATCGAGAGTAGACCGAATCGATTTTTATCTATTTTCAACTCTCGAATATCGATTCTCTACCAATTTTGCTTTGGCAAAATTGGTGGAGGTGAGGGGGATCGAACCCCTGAACCCCCTGCTTGCAAAGCAGGTGCTCTCCCAGCTGAGCTACACCCCCACTTGAATTGCTAATTTCTAATTACTGATTACTAATTTTCATTTATCAGCAATAAGCTATCAGCAATAAGCTATCCTGTTTTGGTGGGCCTATCCTGAATTGCACAGGAGACCTCACCCTTATCAGGGGTGCGCTCTAACTAACTGAGCTATAGGCCCCAAACCGAGCCCTCGAACGCAATTGCGTAATGCTTCAAATATTATTATAGAGATAAATGGTTACGTTTGTTCACTTTGTGTGATCAAATTCTCCTTAGAAAGGAGGTGATCCAGCCGCACCTTCCGATACGGCTACCTTGTTACGACTTCACCCCAATCATTGATCACACTTTAGCCACCTTAACGGTTTCTTCAAGTATAATCAACTCTCGTGGTGTGACGGGCGGTGTGTACAAGGCCCGGGAACGTATTCACCGTAGCGTAGCTGATCTACGATTACTAGCGATTCCAGCTTCATGAGGGCGAATTGCAGCCCTCAATCCGAACTGAGGCGCACTTTTTGGGATTAGCTCCATCTTACGATTTGGCAACCCTTTGTATGCGCCATTGTAGCACGTGTGTAGCCCTGGACATAAGGGCTATGATGACTTGACGTCGTCCCCACCTTCCTCCACGTTGTCCGTGGCAGTTTCTTTAGAGTGGCCCCCTTGCGGGTGGCAACTAAAGATAGGGGTTGCGCTCGTTGCGGGACTTAACCCAACATCTCACGACACGAGCTGACGACAGCCATGCAGCACCTGTAATGGCTTTCGTATTGCTACGAATCATTGCCCTTTCGGGTTCTTACTACCAATATGTCAAGCCCAGGTAAGGTTCTTCGCGTAGCGTCGAATTAAACCACATGCTCCACCGCTTGTGCGGGCCCCCGTCAATTCCTTTGAGTTTCAACCTTGCGGCCGTACTCCCCAGGTGGTACACTTAATGCGTTAGCTTCGGCACATCCCGTTAACCGGGACACACCTAGTGTACATCGTTTACGGCTAGGACTACCAGGGTATCTAATCCTGTTTGCTCCCCTAGCTTTCGTGTTTCAGTGTCAGTTACGGACCAGGAAGTCGCCTTCGCCACCGGTGTTCCTTCTGATATCTACGCATTTTACCGCTACACCAGAAATTCCACTTCCCTCTCCCGTACTCAAGTAAAGCAGTTTTGAATGCAGTTCATTGGTTGAGCCAATGGATTTCACATTCAACTTGCTAAACCACCTACACACCCTTTACACCCAGTCATTCCGAACAACGCTTGCTACCTCTGTATAACCGCGGCTGCTGGCACAGAGTTTGCCGTAGCTTACTTTAGGAGTACTGTCAAATGCATTGCTGCACCCATCTTCCCCCTCTACAGGACTTTACAATCCGAAGACCTTCATCATCCACGCGGCGTCGCTCCGTCAGGCTTTCGCCCATTGCGGAATATTCCCCACTGCTGCCTCCCGTAGGAGTCTGGACCTTATCTCAATTCCAGTGTGGCCGACCGTCCTCTCAGACCGGCTACCCGTCAAAGCCTTGGTGAGCCGTTACCTCACCAACTAGCTGATAGGATTTAGGCCTCTCCAAGAGCGCATATTGCTATGCCATTGGATGAACCCATTGCAGAGTTCATCATCATGTGGTATTAGCTCAGCTTTCGCCGAGTTATTCCCCTCTCCTGGGTAAGTTACCTAAATATTACTCACCCGTTTGCCACTAACTTTAACCAATATTGCTATTAATTAAAGTCCGTTCGACTTGCATGTGTTAGGCACGCCGCCAGCGTTAGTTCTGAGCCAGGATCAAACTCTCCAAAATTTGTTAAAATTTTTTTGAGTTGTAGCTCTTTATTTAAATCAAATTACAAAAATATTTACAACACCTCAAAGTTTACTTAAACGTAACCAAATATCTCTCAAAGATCACAAAAAAAAGAGCACCGTGATAACGGCGCTCATTCAAAAAAACAGAACGACGAGAAATTATCTCGTCATGGACTGCCTCTCGATTTTCTTGAATGAGGACCGCGCATCGTTATTATGTTAGCCACCTCTTCTTGCAAAGATTTACAGCTCTTAGTGGTAAATCTAATTATACACAACAAACTTACATTTGTCAAGTACCTTTTGCATTTATTTTTCAAGAACAATATCGTTTTTCAATGAGTAGTTAGTATACACGATGCTTTCTATTTTGTCAAGGGGTTTTCTAATATATTTTCAATATTTTTCCATATCTCTATTACTCCTTACATTATAATGCTTTCCTGTTGCATATATTTTTGAATTCATTGTTTTTTTGCTAATTTTCGCCAAAATAATGAGTTTTCTTGAAATGTTTATATTTCTTTATATTTTATGAAGGAATTTAAAAGCCCGGCATTATCCTTTATTTATAATTAAATACACTGGAAATTTCCTGCTTTACCCTGTCATTATCAACCATAACAACAGTATATTTATATGTTTTCCCTTTCTCAAGAGTATCTATATCTATGTATGAAGTTTCGTAGCCGTCCAGATTATCTGTCAAACATACGGAGTCCCTGTAAATTTTATATTTGAGAATATAATGCCTATCGAACTCTTCATTGTCATTCCAGGCTAGATTTACCATTCCGTTTTGATCTAATGTAATTCTTAGGTTCATGTTCTCAAATTCAGGAAACGGGACAAAAACAGGCGCTTGTATTTCATACACCGTAAGAAAAACCAACTTTTCTATTTCTTCTTTTTCAAATCGGATATTGCTTATGAGATTGATTTTATGTCCGGCTAAATTAAAATATCCTTTAATGTTCTCTTTTTGATTTTTAAAAGAACCGAAATACGCGCCGGTATAATTCAACTGGCTGCTTATTTCAAAGCCGCATACCGTTGTGCTGCTATTCATTTCACTTTCACTTAAATATAAACTTACTTTTAAATTCGTTGTGCCGTATTCTTTTGAAATATAATCTATTAAATCCTTTTTGGTGACTGCTTTTCTTCTTGCAAATTCTCCTGATTTTGTTTTCACCTCTTCTATCCCCGCTAAAAACTTATCGAGCTTTGCCTGCTCAATTGAATATTTATTATTTTTATTAAAAACTTCTACGGTCATAAATTCAATAAAGCATGATTTCTTCTGGCCTGAACTTTTATCGAGCTTTTGCATTCTTTTGTTTCTGCTTTCAATGTTGTTATCTCTATTGTCTTCTGCTTTAACGCCGCCGCCCGTGAAATTAAAACTAACGAGGAGAAAAGTTTCCATCGATTCATTTATAACCGCATTCGAACGCCAAATATTTCTATTACCTGCCGTATTAATATTTTTAAACACAACTCCGTCTTTCGAAAAACTTAATTCAACTTTTACGAAATTGTCACTTATTATGTTTGCCTTCACCACTATTTCCGTGTTGCCTTTAACAAACTTGTTTTCCCGGCTATCCTGAAGATCTAAATCCGCGGAAAAAAGCACATTAATACTTTTATTAAACTTCTTTCGAAATTCCGTGATCGCTTCATCAATATTTTTTTTGTCGATATTATTTATATCATATTCGGTTTGGTTTTTTTCTGCCGGCATTTCAATAAGACGGAAAGATGCTTTAATCTTTGAATCTGCCGCAAGGCATATCGAAGGAAAAGACAGCAGCAGGAGAGCTATTATTTTGAGACGGGTCATGTTAGCTTCCAAAAGTCATTAAGTTATCTTCCATGAACAATTCGTCCGCGAGAATTTCAACATCCAGACTGCTTAAACTGTCTAAATCTATATTTTCTGAATTATTCAGATCTATAACATTTGCAACAATTGACTTTTCCTCCACCTCGGCTTTTCTCATGGAGGCGATGTTTTGCGTGTTTGAAAATACCGCAAGAAGAATGAGCAGACCGACAGTGGCGGCAAAAGGCAAATTCCAAAATTTACCGGAAGCCGCTCGTCTCTTTTCCAGCTTTTCTTTTACCAAGGGATATAAGGAAGCGGATAATACAGGCCGTTCGGCTTTTGAAACCCTTGTAAGTACAGCAGTAATAGCTTTAAGCTCTTCTGCACATTGGGAACAATTTTTGAGATGTGCATCTATCCCGGCTTTTTCTTCTGGCTGCAGCTCATCATAATAATATTCCGGTATTCTATTTTTTATTTCTTCACAAGTGTTCATAATTCACCATCCCCGAGCATTTTTTTCAGCTTTTGTATAGCCCTAAAAAGCAGGACCTTAACAGTTCCTTCTTCTACACCCATAATCTCTGCCGCTTCTCTTATTTTAAAGCCCTGATAATTCCGCAGTTCAAAAACCTGTTTTTCTTTCGGTGAAAGCTTTGCCAAACACGATTCTATCTTTCCGGAAACTTCATTTACGGCGTATTTTTCTTCCGGTCCGTCATTTTTGTCAGCCAGAAGGAGATTCTCATATTCTTTCATTCCCTCGTCCCGGCTTCCGGTTTTAAAGACCGAAAACACCTGCGTTATTTTTTTCTTTCTTTTAGCATCAAAGCAAAGGTTGATTAACAACCTATAATACCAGGTGTAAAATTTCGAATCTCCCTTAAAGCTTTTGACCTTATCATAGACCCTTATGAAGGATTCCTGCACTACATCTTTTGCATCCTCCGCATTCTTCATGTAAGAAAACGCCACTGAAAAAGCCCTGGCCTGGTATTTTTCTACCAGTATTCTAAAGGCCTGCTCTTCGCCGGATTTTAAACCTGCGACCAGCAACTGATCTTCTTCATTCGGGTTAATCATTTTTTTATTATAACCCGCATTTTCAAAAACGTCAAGGGTCAACAACACCCTTAATCCTTATCCTTGTCCTTCTCTTCAGGTCGATCCTGTTTATTCCGTTTATCCGGCCGGTTCCGATTATCAAGATTGTCTTTTCCTTTCTGAAAACCGTTGTTAACACCTTGATTACCCTTTCCGTTATCGACACCGGTATTTCTGTCGTCTCCATTTTTCTCTTTGGACTTGCTTTCTCTTCTTTCCTGATCTTGATTCTGACGATCACGGTTTTTAAACTCTTTTCTCTTTTTCATCAATTCTCTGAACTTTCCCGGTTCATTCTCTCTCATTTCTTTAAGCTTATTTCTTAATCTGTCTTTAAGATCCTCATACTCTTTTGGATTACGCTCTCTCATATCCTTTAAACGCTCACGCATTCTTTCTTGAAATTTTGCAAATTCTTCGGGATTTTTCTCCCTCATATTTTTTAGATGTTCTAAACTCCTCTCCCGCATCTCTTTGAACTCTTCAGGATTATCACGTTTCATCTCCTGCAAGCGAACACGCCGTCTTTCCATGATCTTCTCAAACCTCTCCGGATTCTTCTCTCTTAGCTCCTGAAGTTTTTGCTTCATTTTTTCCATTAATTCTTTAAATTCCTTCGGATTCTTTTCTTTCAGATTTTTAAGTTTTTCCTTGTCCCAACCTTCGTGTTTTCCTTCATTTCCCTGATCCTCTTTTTTTCTGTTGTCATCATTACTCCTATCTTTGCCGTTTTGAAGCCCGTTATTTTCGCCCTGATTACCCTTTCCGTTATCGATGCCGGTATTCCGGTCATTTCCCCTGCCGTTTCCTTTATTTTTATCTCCACCTTCAGCCCCGAACGCAAAAGAGGAAAAAACAACAAGAAAAAGAAGAATTATGCAGGTTTTTACTGTTCTATTCATTATGTATCGCATTTTTAGACCTCCATGTTCTATTTATATATATTTGACGTAATAAACAATCAAAACGTTTACATTTTTAGGACTTTGCTTCTATATGTGTTCTACTTTATTGAATACTTAACCGTTTTCTGATATGATAGAATTTAATGAGTGATTTTGACTGGAGAAAGGCGGGTTTGGCATCAGGACTCGGATTTACCCTTGCTATATCTACTTTTGGCGGGCTGGCAGCCGGGTACTTTTTGGACAAATACTTAAACAGTTCTCCGATTTTCACATTGACTCTATTTATTTTAGGCACTGCAGCCGGGTTCTACTATATATTTAGCGAGGTAAAGAAGATAAAATGAGTATATCACAAATATTATTTGCGGCCTGGGGTGTTTTTCTCGGATTACTTCTGGGTTTCGGGAACGCTTTTTTTAGACAGTATTTTGCGCTAAAGCTCCTTAAGACAGATAAGAAAAAAGCTGTCATTTTGGTTTCCACTCTTTCGGTAGCGCGGCTTGGAATTATTTTACTTTTAATTTATCTGTTAATAACCTGCGTCAGCAAAGTAATGGCGCTCGGTACGCTGGGGGGTCTTGTATTACACACTATTTTCATGACTGTAAAATATTCGAAAACAAGGAACAAATTAAAAGAAGGGAATACCAAGGTATAAATGGCCGCAGAAGAAGAAGGTATAAAAGAACTGATATTTATCCACATCCCCGGGATTCCGGAAGCCCTGACCATGTCTGGCCTGGTAATGATTATTATTTTTTTTATAGCAGTTATGGGTTCACTTTCCATGAAACTCGCCCCGAGAGGCTTTCAGAACTTTCTGGAATTTTCTGTCGACTGGGTAAATACAAAAATTACAGATTTCATGGGTGAAGCAGGCAAACCATTCTTTCCCCTCTTTGCAATGCTTTTTTCATTTATCTTTATTTCAAATTTAATAGGACTGGTACCGGGATTAAAATCCCCGACCAGCAATATAAGCATCAATCTTTCTCTGGCTTTGATAATTTTCTTTGCGACACACTTTTTTGGTATAATGAAAAAAGGGGTTTTCGGACACTTTAAACATCTGATAGAACCGAGAGTCGAGCCATTTGCACTTTACGTTATTCTTGCACCTTTATTTTTCATAATCCATACGGTTGGGGAACTGGTAAGGCCCATATCCCTCACCATGCGTCTTTTTTTTAATATCCTCGCGAAGGAAATACTGCTTGCAGTTCTTGCTTTTCTTTTTACGATATTTATTGTACTCAACATCCCCGAAGCAAAGATCGGATTCTTTGATATTTCGGGAATTATAAAAGGCTCTCTCGTCGGGCTTGCTGTAGTTCTAAGACCCCTAATAATTTTACTCGGCGCTTTCGTAAGTTTTGTCCAGGCCCTGGTCTTCACGGTACTTTCGATGATATATATAGGATCAGCGTTGGAACACCCGGAACATGAATCGCACTGAAAAAGTGCGTCTCAAATGACTAAGTACTAATGACTATTGACTATTTAAGGAAGGCGTTTAAACGCAAACGCCAAATGATATTAAGAACTTTTATACTAAATATCTGGCGGTATCTTTTTCCCGCCTACATAAAATTGTCAGTAGTCATTAGTAAATAGTAATTAAATTTTCGGGCTTTTAGCCCAAATGGAGGATTAAGATGGGGATACTTGAAGTTTCTATATTCGCGGCAGGGTTTGCAATGGCAATAGGGTCTTTGATGACCGGACTCGGACAGGGACTCACGGCAGGTAAAGCGGTAGAAGGTATTTCAAGACAGCCGGAAGCGGCCGGAAAGATACAAGGAGCAATGATTTTGGCTCTGGCCTTCATTGAATCAATCGCTATCTACGTGCTGGCAATTGCTATCATCATTCTTTTTGCGAACCCCTTCACGGCTCCGGCAATGAGCGTGGAAAAAGCTAAGGCAGAGGTGGAAGTTCTAAAACTGGAACTTGAAAAAACCAAGCTTGAGAAAGAGCTTTCCATGGTCAAAGCAGCAGCTCCCAAAGCCGAAACAAAAAAGAAATAGTTAAAGAGTATTTCACTGTTACTTAACTTTAAACGAGGTGTTTTTTTATGGTTGATTTAAGTATTGATTTACCTTTAATATTAATAAATCTCGGCACTTTTCTCATCGGCATGGTGCTTATTTGGTTCGTCTTTCTTAAAGGTTTTTCAAAAAAGATGCAGGACCGCGCCGATCTGATTAAAAACACGATTGATTCCGCGGAAAAACAAAAAATTGACGTTGAAAAACTAAAGGCGGATTACGAAAAACAGATTGAAACCATCGAGAAAAAGTTCCAGGAGAAGATACGCGAAGCGACAAAAGAAGGTCATGAAATCAAAAATGACATTATTTTAAAGGCACGCGAAGAAGCAAAAGAACTTCTGGAAAAAACTAAGGAAAAACTGGCTATAGAAAAAGAAAAAATGCTCAAGGAAATGCGGCTGGAAGTGGCCAATCTGGGAATAAGTATTGCGGAAAAAGTCATCAAACAAAGCATAAACAAAGAAGCGCAGGATAAGATCATCGCAGATATCACAAAGGAAGTGGAAAAAAACTGATGCTGGTTAAAACCATAGCAAAAAAATACGCAAAAGCGCTGTACGAAATCTCCAAAGAGCAAAACCGTGTCGAAGAAACAAAAACTTCTCTTTTCGAGTTCGCTTCTGCTATGGGAAAAAAAGAGTACGAGGCGTTCGGCAACCCGAAGGTTACGCTAAAGAATAAAATAAGCGAAATAGAAAAAGCTTTTGCGGGAAAGTTTTCGAAAGAGCTGATTAATTTTCTTTCTCTGCTTATAGAGAAAAAACGTTTTGCTTTTTTACCTGAAATAGGGATTGAGTTTAAAAATATCTACGACGAAAACCACGGTTTTAAGGCGGCTAAAATACAAAGCGCCTTCTCTCTTTCAGAGGAGCAGAAAGCAAAGATTACAAGCGCTCTGGAAAAAAGATACAAGAGCAGATTTCTTGTGGAGTATTCGGTGGAAGCCGCACTACTCGGCGGAATGATCATAAATATCGGCACGGAGATGTACGACGGAAGCCTAAAGAACAGACTTGCGGAACTCGGCACCCTGCTTTTAAAGTGAATGTAAATCCCGTTAGAAAATGTAACGGATTGGCAAGTATTATTGTACGTATTATACCCGTAAAAGCATGCGTCTTTAGAATTCGACGTATTGTGATTTTCTAACGGGATAAAGGGGACATTATGGCTAAAGAAGTAAAGACAACTCCGGAAGAGATTACCTCTATTTTAAAAGGTTTAATAGCTGACTTTGAAAGTAAACTGGACAAAAAAAACACGGGTATCGTGCTTCAGGTCGGTGACGGTATCTGCCGGGTTTACGGTCTTGACGAAGTAAGATATTTCGAGCTCGTTGAATTTAAAGAAGGTGTTTTTGGTATAGCGCTCAACCTGGAAAAAGATAACATCGGTATCGTTATTCTTGGAAACGATGAAGCCATTAAAGAAGGCGATATCGTAAAATGCACCGGCCGCGTGGTGGAAGTTCCCGTGGGAAAAGAACTTTGCGGCAGGGTAATTGACGCTCTCGGAAATCCTCTGGACGGAAAAGGACCTATACCCAATAAAAAAACAAGACCCATC
>Ga0156422_1188_pt2 | contig 22346 bp, 17 predicted proteins | sample RifOxyA2_FD_108065 | JGI IMG/M metagenome (GOLD analysis project Ga0156422, IMG submission 108065) | Candidatus Firestonebacteria bacterium RIFOXYA2_FULL_40_8
GGTTCAGAAAAGGAGAAATTACCATGGGTAAAGAGGGAAAAAGAATAATACTGGCGGCGGCGCTTTCGTTCTTAGTGCTGATTGTATTTCAATTTTTTATAACTAAGAATCAGAAACCTGCCCCTGTCCTTACGCAAAAGGGCGTTGTGACGGAAGAAAGAGCTGCAGTGGAAACAGTAAAAGAAAAAGCTCCGGTTGTAAAGCCTGCTGAGGCTGCGGTTGTCAAACCTAAAATAGCGCTAAAAAGCGAAGAACTCGTTGTTTCCACTCCGGATGCTGCAGTTACTTTTAGTACGGCAGGCGCGGTTATAAAACAATGGGTGTTAAATAAATACAAGGAAGAAGGGAAACAGGTGGAGATGGTCTGGAAGAGTGGCGAGAATATTCTTCCGGGTACGCTTTTAATACCGTCCCTTAAGTTTGATGATAATGTCCTCTATACAGGAAAGCAAACAGAAACCGGGGCGGAATTTACCGCCGTTGTTAAAGGTATGGCAGAAATAACAAAAACCTATGCCTTTAGAAAAGAAAGTTTTATCTGCGATATTACAGTAAATATTAAATCGCTGAATAAAGAAGTAAAAGAGATAAAAGATGCCAGGCTATATCTGGGCGTCGGGGTCAATAATCATTTTATCTATAACGAGAAGGGTGTTATCCCTGAAAAAGATATGAAAAAGATAGTGGAGAACATGGCCGTATTTTCTAATATACATTACCTTGACAAAACTGTGGTGAAAAATATTTTCGCGATGAAGCAAACAGTGAATGAAAAACAGGAGCCGGATCTTATTATTAAAGATGCGGCAAAGACAACCGCGGTCGGAGAGCTTTCCTGGCTCGGGATAAAAGATAAATATTATATTTCCGTGTTTATTCCCAAAGCGGGTTCCGGTGTCAGAGGCGAAGAACATGCGATAATGTTCTCCCCCAAGCTGGAACAAAAGAAAAATAATGAAACAAAAGAGATTGATTCGCATTTTGCCATGCCCGCGGCCTCGCTGCTTCTGCCGGTACTTGACGGAGAAAAAGGCGGGACCTTTACTACGGCCTATTATTCCGGACCGATAGTTTATGAAAACCTGAAAGCCTTTAATGTGGGGCTGGACCGTGGTATGGAACTGGGATGGAGCTTTTTTAATATCTTCGGTATATTTATGTTATGGCTGCTGAAATTGTGTTACGCCTTCACGTATAACTGGGGTCTTGCGATCATCGTAGTAACGGTGGCGCTTAAAATAATAACATGGTGGCCGACCCAGAAGAGTTATGTGGCAATGAAGAAAATGCAGGATATCCAGCCGGAGATTACCGCGCTGAAAACCAAGTACAAGGATAATCCCCAGAAAATGACGGAAGAGACCATGAGGATTTATAAGGAAAAGAAGGTGAATCCTCTGGGCGGGTGTCTTCCGATGCTTATCCAAATCCCTATTTTTGTGGCTTTTTACGCGGTGCTGGCCAATGCTATAGAACTAAAAAACGCGCCGTTTTTGATCTGGACCGACCTGTCCGTAAGGGATCCTTATTTTATTCTTTTGATTCTAATGCTTGTTACCATGATAGTGCAGCAGAAGATGACCCCCGTAACCGATCCTCAGCAGGCAAAAATGATGATGTGGCTGATGCCCGGAGTTTTTGCTTTTATTTTCTGGTCGCTTCCCGCGGGATTACTTCTTTATTTTACGGTACAAAACATTCTCTCCATCTACCAGCAGTGGATGGTTAACCGGAAAACAAAACCAGTCTCCTGAGAACAAATGAGAAATATAAGGTTATTGACATATAGCATTTTAACCGCCGTGTTTCTGGCACAGCCGGTTTTTTCCGAAGAGCCGGCTCTTTTAAAAACTCCGGAGGTGACGGTAGAAGTTTCTTTGGCCGATTTGAAAGCGGAGCAGGAAAAGAAGCGCCTGGAAAAGATCAAGCAGTATATGGAGAACCTGATATTTCGTATTCTTCAAGAGGATACGGATACTGACGATCTGCCTGACGCCGGATTTTCTGTAAATGTAAATAACCAGAATCTGGAAAAACTGATTGCTACTAAAGAAAAAGGAAAAAAATATTTATTTTCCCTGCTAAAAGAAACAAAAAGCGGTTATACAAAAGAAAGAATACTCCGGGAGATTTCCAAAGGAGCGGAAGGAAAAGAGCTAGATGACTTTACGCTGGAAACCCTCTACTCAATAATTAAAGATAAAAGCTCCGAAATCCGGTTTCTTACCGTAAGACTGCTCGGTGAAAAAGCTTCTGCCAAAGCTATCCCGAAGATTAACTCTCTCCTTTATGATCCTTTCATTCTTAGAAAAGATGTTTATCCTGTCCGGGCAGCCGCCAGGGAGGCCATTGAGCTGATTAAGCTCCGCGAAGAAGCAAATGCAATTTCCGAAGAGGAGCGTGTAAAAAAGTGGCTTCAGGTAATAAAAGAGAAAGCCGCTTTAAGGCAGGATTATTTTTGCGAAAAAGCAGTCAAAGAAATCGCGCTTTTAGTAAACCAGAAAGAAAGCGTCTGGACGGAGCTGGCCGCGGCTAAAGAAATGGTGGGAAAGAAAACGCTGATAAATAATAAAATATTCGGGTACCTTCTTCTGGCTTCCGCGGGTTTGAAAGATGAAAGAACGGCTCCCCTGATAGAAGAATCATTAAAGGATCTCTCTCTGGTAAATATGGCGGTCAATGCTTCCTCTATGCTTTCTATTCCTAAAACTATAGACTTGCTGCTGAAAGAACCCGCAAACAGCGGAAATGCTTTACTCTTTTTAGAGGCGCTGAAAGAAAAATTGGCTGAAACAGAAACCGCAGAAAAAGCCAACGGCGAATCTTTCCGGATACAATCACCTCTGCCTTCCGGCACGCCTGAAGAACGAAAAATGTTTTTTAAATCGAATTATTCGGCGTACGACAAAGAGAGTTTTGACACTGCCTTAAAAAATATAAAACAAATACTGCTTATTAAGAGAGATAATGAAGCCTATAGAGATGCGGCTGAAATGTGCGCCGCCGGTTTAAACGATTTTAACCGGGCGCTCGAATACCTGGGTCTCTATGAAAAGGCCGTTAAAGATACTTCGCCTGATGAAGCCTGCTTTGAATTGAGGGCAAGATATCTGGCAAATACCGGAAAATTTAGCGAAGCGGAAACTCTTTCCCCGCTAATGGAGCTTACACCGTATCTGGTAAACCGGAAACTTTTGGATATTTTTATCGGACGAGAAATAAAAGAACCGGCTGCAGAGTGCAGAATGAACTATTGCCGGGCAAATATGTTTTTAGAATTAAAAAACTATAGAAACGCTCTCAGTGTGTTAAAAACAGTGGAAGCGGCGGGGTGTGTTGAAATTCCGGAACAAATTCTAAAAAGCAAAACAGCCCTTTCAGAGCAAAAAATGAAGGAAGAAACGGAAGGAATACTTACTGGTCTTGATACGGCACTGGACGAAGGGGTTTCGCTTGAAATTTCAACGGAAAAACCGGAATATAATAAGGACGAAGAAATAAAGATAAAACTCCTTTTAAAAAATACGGGAACCGGGGCAATATCGGGAATTAACGATACCGCGGGAAATTTTGGGTTTGATCTTCTGGTAATGAAGGATGGGAGTTTGATAAAAAGACTAAAGAAAGACCTTTCCGGAGCTAAAGGGGAGGAGGAACAGCCGGCGGATATTTTTACTGTCGAGCCGGAAACCGCGCTTTCTTCCGAAATTATTGCTTATTCTGCGGCTGAAGAAAAGAACGGACAGGAAGTAGAGCTTATCCTTTCTTATGTCGGAGGTCCGGAAAGAGCCGGCGTGGAAAAAGGCTGGATAAAGCATCCGGTAATCTCCAACGAACTGAAAATTACGATACGAAAATGACCGGAAATCTGAAATAAATTGCTTGCGTTTCCGTAGGGCAGATCAAATAATAATATTCAAAGCGGATTTCCGGATTGATTTCGCAGATAAGAAAAGCAGATTTCGCTGATTAAGAAATAATATAGGGAGTTGTTATCATGAAAGACACTATAGCTGCTATATCAACCCCGCCCGGAGAAAGCGGCCTTGGAATTGTACGTGTTTCGGGGCCAAAAGCCGTAAGCATTGTCTCAAAAATATTCAAACCCAAAAAAGAAAAAGTACTGGCAGAAATGCCTTCATACTCCGCCCATTATGGTTTTATCGTCAATCCTGTTAACCGTGAAGTGCTCGATGAAGTTATCGTAACCGTAATGAAAGCGCCTGCCACTTATACCAGGGAAGATGTCACGGAGATAAATTGTCACGGCGGGCTGATTTCCGTAAGACGTACTCTGGAGCTTCTTTTGAAGAACGGGGCCCGGCTTGCGGAGCCGGGAGAGTTCACAAAACGCGCATTCTTGAACGGGCGGATAGATTTGGCGCAGGCCGAAGCAGTTTTTGACGTAATAAAAGCAAAAACGGAAGAAAGTTTAAAAGCCGCGGTAAAACAGCTTAAAGGCGGGCTTTCAGAAAAGATGAATGAAATTGCGTTGGAACTTAAAAATACGTGCGCAAGCGTGGAAGCAAACATAGAATTTGCCGAAGAAGAGCTAGAGACAACCGGAATGCCGGGGGTTAAGAAAGAACTGCAAAAGATATTAAAAAAAATCAATTCGTTACTTGCCACCGCGGAAGGCGGGATAATTCTCCGTGAAGGAATAAAAACCGCAATAATAGGAAAACCCAACGCCGGCAAATCCTCGCTTTTAAATGAACTGCTGGATGAAGAGCGCGCCATTGTGACGCATATCCCCGGAACTACCAGAGATGTTATAGAAGAAACGATAAATATCGAGGGAATTGCCTTTGTACTTTCCGATACCGCAGGTATAAGGGAAGCTAAAGACCTGGTGGAGAGAAAAGGAATAGAGCGCTCCATAATCGCCATAGATGAAGCAGATCTCCTCCTTGCCGTGTTTGACGGGGCGACAGATATAGAAAAAGAAGATCTGGAGATAATAAACAAGATAAAAGGCAAAAATATTATTGCTGTCATAAATAAAACCGACCTGAAACCCGCAAAAACAACGGAAAACGAACTTAAGAAGTTATTAAATACTGCCGTCTTTGTTAAGATATCACTCCTGAAGAAATCCGGCATGGAAAAACTAAAGAAAGAGATGGGAAAAGTTGCCTTGGAAAAGGGCGCAAGGTCAAAAGAAAGCTTGATAATAACGAACGTCAGACACAAAGAACTCCTCTTAAGCGCTTCCGGCTCGATAAAACACGCATTAGAATCCATAGATAAAAAAATGTCAGAAGAGTTCATCGCTCTCGATATTCGTGGAGCGCTTGATTATATAGGAAGTATAACGGGAAGAGTTTCGACGGATGATATACTAAATAAAATATTTTCCGATTTTTGTATCGGAAAATAATAATAACTAATTGCTGATAGCTAAAGATATAATATTTAAAGGGAAGTAATAACAATAGCAGAAATCAAAATTCGAAACTGAAAAAGTATTAGTAGTTGCTCAATTGATTGAGCGGCCTGATTAATCAGGCAACTACAAAAGAAAAGGGTGAAGTACATGCGGATAAAAAACTACATATTTACAATGCTTTTCATTGGTTTATTTACTACTTTTCTTTTTGCGGGGGGGAAGGCATCCGATAAGTTCACGGATTCATTGACCGGGCTTTCTTTCCGGATTCCTGCGGGGTGGGAGCAGGCAAAGGAGATGTACCCGCCGGTATTTTTCTCACTCTCAGATAAAGAAGTAAAAGAAAAACATGATTTAATTATTTTAGAAAAGTATTTCAGGGACGTTCCCGTGGAAGAAGCTTTTGAAAGGTACTGGGAAAACTTTAAAAAATCTTTTGACGTAGTAACCATGATTAAACGACGCGAAGTAGATGTAAAAGACAGAAAAGCCGTATTTATATATTTTTCTTATCAAAAAGAAAAAAACGCGGAAGATGAGGAAAAAGAAAAGGAAAAAAGGATGTTAATGCTTTTTATCAAGACCGGAAGTATTATCAATGTTTTAGAGTTTTATAATAAAGTAATTACTGGCAACGATGCTGTTAAATTGATGGAGAAACTGGCAGGTACCGTAACCTTTGAGACGTCGCCGAAAGTTCTCCATTCCCTCTTTTCTGCGAAAGAAAACGACATTGAAGAGTTTTTGAAAAATAAAGAATATGATATGGCCCGGGAAATAGCCGATAAAGCTTTGCTTGAAAGCCCCTCTGATCCCCAGCTGTTAATGCAGAAAGCCGTGTTGTGCGCCACACTCAAGCAGGACGAGGAAGCCGCGAAATATATTGAAGAAGCGTTTTTGCAGGGGTATTTTGATATTACGTTTGTCATCGAACGGGAGGAGTTTAAGGGACTTATCAAAAAAGGACTGCTTCAGAACTTTTTAAAAAATAAGAATGAAATAATAAAGAAAGGCAGGAAGATATTACTTGCGAAGGTAAAAAAGGAACTTGCGAGTTATTATGAAGTAAGAATTCCGGAGACAAATGTAATTCTTTATACGGATATAAAAGATAATGCGAGAATCAAAAACTTGAAGCATTCGATGGTTACCGCTGCTAATTTTGCCAAAGAAGAGCTGAAAATAGAAAAAAGTGAGTTTCCCATACTCTGGGTAATGTCAGAAAGCAGGGATGTTAACAAAGCGCTTATCGGAACGCTTTTTGGCACGAGCAGCGGTTTTGAAGGGGTATTTGTACCCGCTTTTGGAATATTCTTCTCGGACACCCTGACAGGATACGGCACATTTGTGCATGAGTATATGCATGCCTTGCATTCCGGGGATCAGGCCCTGGTGTTTCAGCAGCATCCCAGATGGCTTACGGAGATGCTGTCAACAACGTTTGAAACGCTTAAATGGAATTATGTTAAAGAAAAAGTAGAGGTAAAATATAGAAGCGAACGGCTTGATACGCTGGTGATACATTTTAGCCGGGGTAAGCACGCGGGGCTGGAAAAAATAATTACGGATGAAAAAGGCTGGAACAAGGACGTAGATATCGGGGTATTTTATGCGGCAGTGAGATATCTCGGAATATATTTGTACAGCGAAAACCTCCTTGGAACATTTTACAAAGAGTACAAAAAGAATTATAAAGATGATAGAAGCGGAGTAAAGGCGTTTGAAAAGGTAACGGGTAAAAAAATAGCAGAATTTGAAAAAGATTGGGAAAGATGGCTTCCCACCATAACAGGCAAGGAATAAGGGCATAAGAGATAATATTTAAGCCCTTCCTGGTATTGACTCCAGAGTAACTATATTTGCAGGGTGCTTTGTGGAGTTTTCCCATTTTCTGTTCCGGTTCGCAACTGGAGGAAATTTATTTCCATGTTCGGCGGCTGAATAACTCGCTTCGCTCAAACAATTCAGCCTTTTTTCCGAACATTTCAATAAATTTCTGTACGTTGCTCACAAGTCACCGAAAATAGGAAAACTCCACCGGCGAATAATCAATTATATCTATGTTTGCGTGCTTTTAATAAGTTTTACTCGAAGTAATGGGGAGTTCAGCGGAATATTTCTTTACAAACAGTCAGATATCTGGTAAAACTGACGGGAATATAAGTTATCAACATCAAGAAAAGTCGATATAGCCTGACTCCGGTAATTATTCAGAGATCATAAAGTGTTTCACCTTGAAATATGAAAAAACGTGGATAAAATGTAGATATCGATATACTTCTGGCAGGTAATGGGTTAGAGCAGATAGTAAATACCAACTATAGCAAAAATAGAAAAAGCATTTAGAAATAATGGCTATACTGAGAATATCAAAGTTGCCAACATACTTATAAACAAGTGAAAATGAGTTATAAATAGATGTGGATAAGTTGTGGATAAAATACAATTACTAATTGCTAATGGCTGATAGCTAAAATATGAATGGAAAAGCAACAATCACTTATTGCTAGATAATATAAGGAAAAAATGGAATATAGGCTTAGGTATGAGAAGGAATATGATGTAATAGTGGTTGGCGCTGGTCATGCTGGTGTTGAATCTGCTCTTTCAGTGGCGCGAATGGGCCTAAAAACAGCCATATTTACTATAAATTTAGATAATATAGCCCAAATGTCGTGTAATCCGGCTATAGGTGGCATGGCAAAGGGACACCTAGTAAAAGAGATAGATGCTTTAGGCGGGGAAATGGGACGGAGTGCTGATAAGTCAGCAATACAATTCAAAATGCTGAACACAAAGAAAGGTCCTGCCGTCCACTCGTTGCGGGCACAATGCGATAAAAAAATATATCAGAATGAGATGAAAAGAATACTAGAGAATCAAGAAAATTTAGACGTGAAACAGGGGATAATAGAAAAGATCCTCGTGAAAAATAATCAGGTGTACGGCGTAGTGACCCATATGGGCATGGCGTATTTTGCGAAAGCAATAATAATAACACCGGGAACTTTCCTTAACGGGCTTATTCATATCGGAGAAGCCTCCTACCCGGGCGGGAGAAACGGTGAACTTTCCGCGGAAAAACTCTCAAATTGCCTAAAAGAGCTGGGGTTTGAAATAGGAAGACTAAAAACAGGGACAAATCCGCGTGTAAATAGAAATACAATAGATTTTACGAAAACAAAACTGCAGCCGGGAGATGCGGAGCCGGTAACTTTTTCCTCTGAAACGGCGGAAATCACCCTACCTCAGGTTCCATGTTTTCTGGTCCACACAAACGAAGATACAAATGAAATTATCAAAAAAAACATCCACAGATCGCCTTTATTTGCGGGAAAGATCAAAGGGGTAGGTCCCAGGTACTGCCCTTCAATAGAAGACAAGGTGATGCGTTTTCCGGAGAAATCCAGGCATCAAATATATATAGAACCCGAAGGGCTCGGCACGCTCGAAATGTACTTAAACGGGCTGTCCTCCAGTTTGCCCGAGGATGTGCAACTGCAATTTCTCCGCACTATACCGGCAATGAAGCACGTCGAGATAATGCGGCCTGCGTATGCTATCGAATATGATTATTGTCCTCCGTACCAGCTAAAGCATACGCTTGAGACAAAAAAGATCGCAGGGCTTTATTTTGCCGGTCAGATAAACGGCACCTCCGGATACGAAGAAGCTGCAGCTCAAGGACTGCTTGCCGGGATAAATGCGGCGTTAAAAATTAAAAACAGGGAAGAGTTTGTTTTAGAAAGATCCGAGGCGTACATCGGGGTCTTGATAGATGATCTTGTCACTAAGGGTACAGCAGAGCCGTACAGAATGTTTACCTCACGCGCCGAGTACAGACTGGTTTTACGTCAGGATAATGCCGACCTTCGTCTTTTGGAGAAGGCAAAAGGTGTCGGACTTATAAGCGAAGAACGTTTTAAAAAATTTACAAGGAAACAGGAACTTATCGCGGAAAAACTTTTAGAATTGAAGAAAACATTTATCTTCCCCGATGAAAAAGGTAAAAAATTCTTTAAGGAAAAAAAGTCTTCAAGGATAAAAGAAAAGATTTCCCTGGCGGAATTATTAAAGCGGCCGGAGATCCGGTATAATGATTTTGAAGAGATATTAAAGGATAAGGATGCGAAGAAAGACAGAAATTATAGGGAAGCTATTGAACAGGTGGAAATATTTGTAAAGTATGAAGGATATATTAAAAGACAGAAGAATCACATAGAAAGGGCGTTAACCGAGGAAAAAATTAAGATTCCGGAAGATATTAATTATAAAAAGATATATGGACTTGCAGCTGAGGCCGTGGAAAAACTTTCGAAACTCCGTCCCGAGTATCTGGGGCAAGCACAAAGCATTTCAGGAATTTCACCTTCCGACATTACCGCAGTGCTGATTCATATCAAGAAAGAGAGCAAAAGAGAAATAAATAAGAATTAAATCCTAAAAATAACATTGTATTTATATCAATAAAAACATGTTTAGAATTTAGTGCTATAATTTTAGTGATTATTATTAATGATATTTTAATAATAATTTGCTACAATATCGGCATGTCATTGAATTTGGAGTTGAAAAAATATCTCAAGGAAATGGAGCTTGACCTCTCGGATGAGAATATTTCGGATATTGATATTTACATCAGAGAGATTAACGCCTGGAATGCAAAGGCGGATCTGACAGCTCTCAAAGATTACGAGAGCATGTTTGTTAACTTATTTCTTGATGCCTTTACGGTAACCCCTTTTATAAAAGAAGATTCAACGCTTATTGATATTGGTACGGGCGCGGGATTTCCAGGCCTGGCGCTTAAGATATTTAACAGAGATTTAAAAATAACGCTGATAGAAGCGTCTTCTAAAAAGTGTGTATTTTTAAATCATATAAGCAATCTTCTCAATATGAAAAATGTAAATGTACTTTGGGGACGGGCGGAAGAGATGGGCAGAGATATTTCCTACAGAGAAAAATTCGATTATGCTACTTGTAGAGCGGTAGCTTGTATGAGTACAATATCGGAACTTTGTATTCCCTTCGTAAAAGTAGGCGGACAGTTTATTGCCTCAAAAGGAAAAGATAAAGCGGAGATCACTCAGGCTGAAGGTGTAATTAAAAATCTTGGCGGAGCGATTGATAAAATAGATAATATTAAATACTCTTTTTTTAATGAAGAAAAAAATATAGTAGTGATTTCAAAAAGTAAAGAAACTCCGGAGAAGTATCCGCGCCGCAATGGAGTTCCTCAAAAAAGACCTCTAAGGTAATCGCTTTCCCTCCATTTCAAATAAAACGCCTGTAAAAATCAGATGTTCCACGTGAAACATAAAGTAGAATTATCTTGACTTGAGAGGATCTTTCTTGTAAAATTAAACTCCTCAAAAATATTTTGGAGATAAAAAGGAAAAATGGGAAAAGTAATTGCAATAGCAAACCAAAAGGGCGGGGTGGGAAAGACAACTACGGCCGTTAATCTTGCTGCATCTATTGGTGCAATGGAGAAAAAGACCCTTCTTATTGATATGGACCCCCAGGGAAATGCTACGAGCGGTTTTGGTGTAAATCCATACACGGTTGAATCAAGTATATATGATTCTATAATAAATGGAAAGCCGTTGGAAGAGGTTGTCCTTAAAACTGCTATAAACTTTATGAATATAGCCCCATCTAATATAGATTTGACAGGGGCAGAGATAGAGCTAGTCCCATTAATGGCTAGAGAAAATAGATTAAAGAATGCCATTGCCCCAATTAAGGACAAATATGACTATATATTTGTTGATTGTCCCCCATCATTAGGATTGCTGACTCTAAATACTTTAACTGCCGCAGATAGCATATTGATACCTATTCAATGCGAATATTACGCTTTGGAAGGAGTAAGTAAGCTTTTAAACACAATAGAGTTGGTTAAAAAGAGTTTAAATCAAGAACTTTGCATAGAAGGTGTTGTTCTTACTATGTATGATGGCCGCACAACTCTTGCACAGCAGGTAAGAGATGAAATATTTAAGCATTTTAAAGACAAAGTATATAAGACTTTTATTCCAAGAAATGTACGTCTAAGCGAGGCGCCGTCATATGGTAAGCCGGTTATTCTTTATGATATAAGGAGCACCGGTGCGGAGGCCTACTTAAATCTAGCTAGAGAGGTGGTTGAAAATGCCGAAAGGTCTAGGCAAGGGCTTGGGAGCGTTAATTCCGGGCAGTAATACTATAAGTCCAATAGTTGAAAAAAAGAATGATACCAGTTTTGGTGTTGATTTGGATATAAATAAAATTAAGCCAAATAAGTATCAACCAAGAAAAGAGTTTGATCCTATTGAGTTGGCTAATCTAATGGCGTCCATACAGGAAAAGGGTATTATTCAGCCTGTTTCTGTAAGAAAAATTGGTCCTGATGAGTATGAGCTGATATCCGGAGAGAGGCGTCTTAGAGCTTCGAAAGAACTGAAGAAAACAACAATTCCTGCTATAATCCGGGAAGTTAAAGACGAAGATATGCTGGAGCTGGCTTTAATAGAAAATATTCAGAGAGACGATCTTAATCCTATTGAAGAAGCGACAGCTTATAAGCGCCTTCAGGACGAGTTTGGGCTTACTCATGAAGAGGTATCGAAAAAGGTAGGTAAGGAGAGGAGTACTATTACCAATATGCTCCGGCTCCTTAATTTGCCGTTTAAAATTCAGGAGTATGTTTCACGTGGAACAATATCCGTAGGGCATGCCAGGGTCCTTCTTGGTGTGGACAATTTTGATCTTCAGGAGAAGCTCTGCGAGACTGCCGTTAAGAGGGGTATTTCTGTTAGGCAGATAGAGCAAATGGCAGCTGCTATAAAGAAAGGCGAGATAAGGGATATTAAAAAGGCGCAGGATAAAGATGTTCATATCGCGGAAGCGGAAAAACAGATGCAGTATACCCTTGGAACTAAGGTAAAGATTGTTGGAAAGAAGAAGGGGAAGGTAGTTATTGAGTTCTATACGGTAGAAGATTTGAACCGGATATACGAAATGATTCAAAGCATAGGCAATAAGAAGTAGTCTTGGTATTTTATGGGATAGCGCATCATATTTTAATATATTTTAGATTTGTATTGGGTAATAGAAGTTCTAGTTATTATATGCAAGCTTTTATAGTGACAGGATGCTCCACCATGTGTTTATCAATATGCACTGTAATAGAATAGATATTTATTAATATGGGTTTATGACGTCATTTTTTCGATTATATCTGACAACAGTGGGTTTGATAAGATTATATTGAATATTTTTGAAATGCTTCCTGAATTTATTTACCACTAATTAGATTTTTCTAATTAACATAATATTGTAAGCCATTTTAAATGGGTGATTGTATCTGATAACAGCATATATATTGTATTTTTTGGGTCAATGTATACTTTTTCTAAAGGATTTTAGCAAATAATGGAATATAGACAGCTTACAGAGTCAGGAATTAAAGTTTCGTGTGTTTCATTTGGCGGAATGCGATTGCCGGAAATTACTGAAGAGCAAGCATATAAAGTAATAAATAAAGCTTTGGACCTAGGAATAAACTACTTTGAAACGGCCTACCATTATGGTGACAGTGAAGTTAAAATAGGAAAATCCCTCGGAAAAAGACGGAAAGATATAATTCTTTCTACAAAATCTGCCTACAATGATCCCATCACCGGAGATGAGCTAAAAAGAAATGTCGAACAGCAATTAAAGCGGCTTCAAACCGATTATCTGGATTTTTATCAGATGTGGGGAACCGACGGGATGGATGTTTTTGTAAAAATGATCGGACCGGGGTATAAATATGAAGCTGTTAAAGATTTAATGAGACAGGGGATCATAAAGCACGTCGGTATAACTTCCCATGGAAAACCTAAAGATGTAGAAATAATGATAGAATCAGGGTTATTCGAAAGTGTTACTATATATTACAATGCAATGAAACAGGAGTATACAAGTGTGGCTGCGTTGGCGCAAAAATTAAAAATGGGAGTGGTCGCAATGGGTCCGTTAAACGGCGGTTTTCTTGGAGAAGAAACAAAAGAGATGAGTTTTTTAAAAAGGGGAAAAGCAAAAACAAACGCAGAGGGTGCGCTGCGGTTTATAATTGGAAATAAAAATATTACAACAGCTATTGTTGGGTTTAAAACCGAACAGGAAGTAATTGACGGTGTTTTTGCCGGGGATTTTTATGAAGATATTGCGGATACCAATGATATGGCGGTTATTACCGAAACTTTTAAAGGAATGGCCTCAAAAATGCCAAAAAGCATTTGCAGCGGATGTAATTACTGCAACCCCTGCAAAGAAGGGATAGATATCCCGGGTGTCTTTAAATTAATGAATAATGCGAAAGTTTATGGAACTATAGATTTTGCAAAAACAAAATATAAAAAAGCAGGGCAAAAAGGAGCGCTGTGCTCAAAATGCGGCCTTTGTATGGAAAAATGTCCGCAGAAACTAAATATCATTGCCGATATGGCAGAAGCACATGAGTTGTTAAAAAGTTAAAAAAATGTAGGCGCAAGCTTTAGCTTGCGAGCGTAGGAACCTTCCTGCGGCTACAAAAGTTATTAGTACGGAGAAAAAATGACGGCGTTTAATCCGAATCACCCGGATGTAAAAAAGAAAGTCGAAAAGTATATTTCTGCTTCTTTGGGGCTTTCCTTGGATTTTATCTTGGCTCTGCCTATAAAAGGCGGAGGAAGAACGCTCCCTTGGAAAGTAGAATTAGCAAACGGGGATAAACAGTTATTCATCATCTTAAAAACGCCAAATCTTGAAGAAAATAACATTTCCGGGGATAAATATGATTTTTTCCGTCAGTATAGATTATTAAAACAACTTGAAACGACCAAGCTGAAAACGCCAAAGGTGTGGGGCGCGAATGAAAAAGGGACGGCATTAGGAATTCCTTGTTTTCTCGAGGAGAGCCTGAAAGGACGGACTTTATATAATTCCCTCAAAATAAAAGAAAAGTGGGCGGATGAACTTTACATTAAAAGCATAATAGATATTCAGAAAATTAAAAGCGAAGAACTGGGAGCTGTTGCCAAAGAATTGGGTGAAGGTACAAAAATAAAATATATGTTTTTCAACATTGAAAAGGAGATCAAACAGTTAACAAAAGGGCCTCTGATCTCTTCTGTATTGGATAAGCTGAATGCCGGGGTCCCTGAAGCGCTTCCTTTTTGTTTTGGAAACGGGGATTTTAATCCAAAGAACTTCCTGGCAAAAGATAAACAGCTGGCGGGTATACTTGACTTTGAATGTGCGGGATGTTTTGATCCTCTTTACGAATTCTTATTTCCTCTGGAAAAGTATCCTTTACTGAAGAACAGGGGACTGGAAGAAGAGTACTGCGGACAGATGGGATTTAAAAACAAAAATATAGAGTGGTACCGCGGATTGATATTGATAACAAAGCTGCTTGAATCGTTAAAAGATGAAAAAAGCAGCAAACCTGTTGAAAATGAAGAAAGAAATATAAAAGAAGAAACACTAGCCGAACTAAGCAAATGGACAAAAGAAGCAGATGCTTGTCCGCCAATTATATAGGGCGGATCTTTAGTAGAGATGCTTGGAGGATTAGAGGCTTGGCAAGAAAGAACCTGAAGACGGAAGTCTGAGGACAGAATCTAAAGCAGGTTTTAACTCGTAACCCGTCACCCGCTACCCGTAACATTTTTTAGTATGCAACAGCTGAATCTACTTTGAAAAGGCAGAAAATATATGATTTACTATTTTATTAGACACGGCGAAGGTGCTGCAAACAAAGAAAAGGTGTTTGCGAATGTAAAAGTGAATCCCTCTCTTACGGAAACGGGAAAACTTCAGGCGCTTAATATGCAAAAAGTGATGAAAGATACCCCTGTTGAAAGAGTTTACGTCAGCCCTCTTGTAAGAACCAGGGAAACTGCGGGTATTATCTTTCCCGGCCAAGAGCTTATTATCGAAGATAACCTGAAAGAAGTATTGGTTGGTAACCTTGACGGAAAGAGCGAAATTGACCCGGTTAATTGGCAAAAATACATTACCGTTGTTAATTCCTGGGAAAAAGGTGATTTTTCCGCCCGTTATGAAGGCGGGGAGTCAGGCGAAGATGTTAAAGCCAGAATAGAAAAAGTATTAGACCTGGCAAATAAAGAATGCAAAGAAAGCGCTGCTTTTATAGGCCATAGTGATATATTTCGAACGTTTTTCTGGCTTTTCTGTGAAAATCGCGGAAAAACCATGCAAGACAACTACATGAATACGGGCAGGATGACGGTGGTCAAAAAAGAACCCGGCAGTAGTATATATAGAATAGAAGCTTTTAACGTGACAAAATTATAAACCCTAAGAAGAACAATAACTAAGATCAAAGCACTAAGCACTAAAAAGGAAGATGATCAATATAATTACAACGATTTTGTTTGAAATTTAGTAATTAAGTATTAGTAATTGTTTAGTGCTTAGAATTTAAATCTTAGTGATTGATTTTATGTTTGTATCAGTGGAATCCAGTAGATTTGTAATCAGTGGAATCTATTTCGAAGGAGGATGTTATGGAACGCACACATCAGCATTTTGAAAATACTTCGGTAAAGTACGCGGATATGGTAATAAAGACCCTCCGGGTCCGGATAGAGGATGTACCGGGGAATCTGGGGAAGGTTGCAACAGCTATAGGTAAAAGCGGGGCGCTTCTTGGAGATATATGCACTCACCACGTCGACAGTCATTTTTTGACCAGGGATATTACTGTTTTTGTTAAATCAGAGAAGATGCTCGAGCAGGCGGTTTCTTTTCTTCATCGTCTGAAGAACGTAACAGTAATAAAAGTGATAGATGAAGTTTTAAATATGCATCGCGACGGAAAGATAGCCATTACCTCCACCATACCGCTTGATAACCTTGCGGATCTCCGGAAAGCATATACTCCCGGGGTTGCCAGCGTCAGCGAACTTATATACCGGCATCCGGAGAAATTTTACGACTACACATATGTAGGAAATACTATTTGCATAGTGACTAACGGGACCGCTGTACTCGGGCTCGGTAACATCGGAGTAAAAGCCGCCATGCCTGTTATGGAAGGAAAAGCGGTGCTTCTAAAGAAATTTTCTGATGTAAATGCAATTCCGATACTTATTGATTCAAAAGACCCTGATGTGATAGTGAACGCAGTCCTGGCAATTGCCCCTTCTTTTGGCGCTATTCAGCTCGAAGATATAAAAGCTCCGGAGTGTTTCGAAATAGAAAGAAGATTGATGGAAAAACTTGATAAACCGGTGTTTCACGACGATCAGCACGGAACCGCAGTCGTAACGCTTGCGGCGATGATGAATGCTTTAAAACTCCTTAAAAAAGACAAGAAAAAAGTTAAAGTGATGATAAACGGAGCAGGTGCTGCCGGTATTGCAATCTGCCGCCTTCTTATGGGGTGGGGTATAAAAAATGTCGTTCTTTGCGATACAGACGGGGCTATATATAATGGAAGAGAGAAAAATATGAACAGTATTAAGGAAGAGATGGCAAAAACAACCAATCTGAAGAAAGAAAAAGGTGTTCTCAAAGATATTATTAAAGGAAAAGACGTATTTATCGGTGTTTCCGGTCCGAATCTTGTTTCCCCGGCGATGATCAAATCAATGAATAAAAACGCCGTTTGTTTTGCCCTTGCAAATCCCATTCCGGAGATATTCCCGAAAGATGCGATAAAAGCAGGTGCGGCTCTTGCTCTTGACGGACGTTCTTTAAATAATGCCTTAGCATTCCCGGGTATCTTCAAAGGCGCTTTAAAAGCCAGAGCAAAAGCAATTACTTTAGGCATGAAAATAGCCGCCGCAAAAGCCATTGCCAAAGAAGCCAAAAAAGGCGAATTAGTCCCGAATCAGCTGGATTTAAAGGTCCATCACGCAGTTACAAAAGCAGTAATGGAAGCAGTGTGAAACAGACGCTTAGAGGGTTGGATGGTTAGAGGTTTAGCAAGTACGTTGAGCGATAGCGAAATCCGCCAACGCTTTGTGGCGGAAAGTACGAACTATCCGCCTTCAGGCCCGCCAATTGGCGAGGTCTCGCTTAAGGCGGACGAGATCTCACCGAAGGTGGACAAAGTACAAAGTGAAAGCTTTACAAAATGAATAATAACACCCTAATATAAACTTCGTACTTTGTACCTTGTACTTCGTACTTGCAATTGAATCGCTTTTCACATTGTATTACAAAGAGGTATATAGTAATATACGATAATATGGACGAGAAAAACTTTCAGGAAATATTAGATATAGGGATAGCGCTTTCAAGCGAGCATGACCTTTCCAAGCTTTTGGATAAAATACTTTCAAAGGCGCAGGAGGTCACGGGAGCTGACGGAGGCTCTATTTACCTTGTAAATAAAGACAAAATGATATTTAAGGCCAGCCGTAATAAAACTCTCCTTGAGAAATTTGGTCCGGAAAAAATGAAAGAAATAGTAAAGACTTTCGTGATACCGGTTACCAAGAAAAGTATGGCGGGGTATACGGTAGTTACGGGAAAACTCCTTAATATTCCCAATGTTAAAAATATTCCTTCTTCAGCAGATTACAGCTATGACCCTACTTTTGACAAAAAATACGGGTACGATACGGTCTCCATGCTTGTTATTCCTATGATTAACAGGGAAGGAGAGGTTACCGGAGTGTTACAGCTTATTAATTCAATGGAAAACGGCAAACCCGTTGCTTTTAAAACTTCTCACGAGAAGATCATCTCATCTTTCTCTTCCCAGGCGGCAATCTCTATTACAAATGCGGAACTGAATGAAGACCTGAAAAATGCCCATTTTGACACAATATTCCGCCTTTCTGAGGCGGCAGAGTACAGAGATAAGGAAACAGCAAATCATATTAAAAGGGTGAGCCATTACTCCCGTCTTCTTTCCGAAAAACTCGGGTGCGGTCCTGATGCTTGCGAACTCATATTCTGGTCGTCGCCCATGCATGATATCGGAAAGCTCGGAATTCCGGATGCAATTTTACAAAAACCCGGGCCTTTAACGCCGGAAGAAAGAGCGGTAATGGAACAGCATACTGTTATAGGTGCTTTAGTACTTAAAGACTCTCCCATTCCCGTAATTGCAAAATCCAGGATTGTCGCGCTTACTCATCATGAAAAATATGACGGCACCGGTTACCCGCAAAAAATAAAAGGCGAGGATATTCCATTGGAAGGTCGGATCGTGGCGCTTGCCGATGTTTACGACGCGCTTTCCAGTAAAAGAGTTTACAAGCCGCCGATGCCCGAAGAAAAAGTTATATCTATTCTGAAAGAAGGGAAGGGTACGCATTTTGACCCCGTACTTATAGATTTACTTCTTGAAAGTATGAAAAAGATCGCGGAAATAAAAGAAGAGTTTTCCGATAAAGAAAGTGATTATGACAAGTTTTCAGGGATCAAAACAGCAGATTTAAAGAATTTATTGCAATAAGGGAGACAAATATGAAACCGGTAAAAGCGATAATAATTGGAGCAGGCGGAAGAGGCGGAACATACGCGAGTTATGCTCTGGCGTATCCTGAGGAGATGGAAGTAGTAGGTGTTGCCGAACCCAGAGAGGATTTTCTTAAGCTCTTTTTGAAAGGGCATAACATTGAAAAAAAATACATCTTTAAGACGTGGGAAGACGTATTTAAACTTAAAAAATTCGCGGATGCGGTTATAATCTGCACGAAAGACGATATGCATTTTGCGCCTTCCGTGGCGGCGTTAAAAAAAGGCTATCATATACTTCTGGAAAAACCTATGGCGCCGAAAGCCGCTGAATGTAAAATAATGACGGCGCTTTCAAAAAAACATAAAAAAATATTCGGACTTTGCCACGTTTTAAGATATACCAATTTCTATAAAACCGTTAAAAAAATAGTGGACTCCGGGGAGATCGGCGAAATAATGACGATCGAACATATCGAACCGGTACAGCACTGGCATATGGACCATAGTTTTGTCAGGGGTAACTGGAGAAATACAAAATTTGCCGCACCGATGATCCTGGCTAAATCCTGCCACGATCTGGATATTATCCGCTGGATAATGGGAAAAAAATGCACTAAGGTTGCCTCTTTTGGTTCGCTGAGTTACTACCGGAAGGAAAATGCGCCGAAGGGAAGCACCTTAAGATGTACGGATGGTTGCGCAGTGGAAAAAGAGTGTCCGCATTCGGCAATTAAATTATATATGGATATGAAGAAAGATTACTGGCCGGTTTCTATGATTTCCGTGGACCTTTCAAAAGAAGGCAGATTAAAAGCCCTTAAAGAAGGGCCTTATGGCAGATGTGTTTACAGATGTGATAACAATGTGGTGGATCATCAGGTTGTATCAATGGAGTTCGAAGGTAATGCCACGGCGTCGTTCACTCTCTCCGGTTTTTGCGCGGGACTAACGGAAAGAAGAATGAGAATAATGGGAACAAAAGGCGAGCTTATCGGGGATTCCAGACATATAAATGTCGCTAACTTTAATGGGGACAAAAAAATAACTTATGATACCACGGCAACAGGATGGAACGCGGGGAGCGGGCACGGAGGCGGGGATTTTGGCCTTATGAAAGATTTTATAAACGCAGTAAGGCACAACAATCCAAAATTACTTTCTTCCTCAATAGAAGCGTCGCTTGACAGCCACTTGATAGGTTTTGCCGCGGAAAAAAGCAGAAAAGAAAGTAAAACTGTAATTTTATAAAAAATTAATTATAGTTGTCATTGCGCTTGTCCGCCTCGGGCGGGAGACTGCTTTACGGTCGAAGCAATCTCAATTTTTCAAAAGGAAGGAAAATACTTTGAACTTAAGAAATATTCTTAAAAGCCGTATGTTTTTGGCGGTAGTGGCACTCTTAGCTTTAATTGTTATTTTTATAGGAGTAAAAAGCTTACTGCCAACCGCGCAGGAAAAAGAGTTCTGTGTAAAATTGAATGAACTTGCGGAAAAACGCCTTATCAAAAGCGTTTATGATGAAGCCGGGGAGAAAATAGATTTTTACTCTCTGGACAAAGGCTTTTCAAAAAGGGTGGTGTTCTCTCTTTCCGAAGACGAGAGCAAACCCGCAGAAATATATTCCGCCAAGCTGAAAGTTAACCGTGCCGGCGTGATTAGAAAAGTAAAAGGCATTGTTAACCTCTCAAAGACCCCTGACGCCGAAGAGGGCGTTTATGATGTGCAAAACGGCTGGGTGGCTTTCGCAACCTCCATGGGGGCAAATTTCCAATCGGTGACCACGGTCAGAACTTCCGGAAGCTACAAAAAGCTATTTGTCTTTAAACCCAGCGTAAAAAAATTACAGCTGGCCTGGGAGCCGAAGGGCTTTAAGCTGGCGATTAACTATACGCTAAAGGATTTAAAAAAAGAAATATTTATCGATCCGATAAAAGGGAGTACTTCGGCGGCGGCGGAAGAGTTGAAATACTCTCCGGAAGTTAAAGGCGAAGAAAGCTGGATTGCCACCTGTGTAAATTTTGGCAGGGGTATATTAGGGGCGGAGTTTGTCGGCAACACGGAAGCCGTTTTCTTTTCGATAAAGGATTGGTTCGACAGTCTTTCGTATTCTCTCGGCAGATTTTTTAGCGGGAACAAAAAAGATTTTAAAGAAGGGGCCGGCACGTCGGCATTAAAAAATATTGAACCGGTAATTAAAAATGATGTTTTAAAGGGTGAAGGTATCTGGACTACGGAAGGCCTTCCTTTGGGCGATGAAAAAAATCACCCGCTTCTTGCCCGGACTATTTACAGGCCCGATCCGGAGCGGCCTTATGCACTGGTGGATCTTCTATATATAGATGCCGATCAGGTGGAGTTTTTACCTGTCGGAGGGACCATACATCCTATTTCCACAACCGGAATAAAAGGAAAAGGAATTATCCCGCCGGATGATGATGCCAGGGTAAGAGCGCTTCTTGCTTTCTCCGGGGGATTCCAGGCGGTTCATGGTTCATACGGAATGATGATAGACGGCGATGTTCTCCTGCCCGCTATTAAGGATATTGAAACTCTTGCGATGTACGCCGACGGTTCCATAAATATTGGGGTCTGGGGAGACGATATAAAGGAAACCACTTCCCTTGTTTCTTACAGGCAAAACTTAAAACCTTTAATAAGACGTGGGCTCTTTAACGACAAAAACAGATACTGGGGGCTTTCGGCGGATAAAAACAAAAGTATTTACGTCTGGCGTACGGGATTTGGGATAACTAAAAACAAAAAAGCGGTTTTCGCAATAGGTAATTCCGTTTCTGCGTATACCCTTGCAAAAGCAATGCTTGCCGCCGGTGTCGAAGAAGCCATGCATCTGGATATGAACCTCATTAACGTCGCCTGTGAAGTGTACACCCCCGAAAAAGACGAAAAAGGCGCCTATAAGAGAGCCAAAACCGGAGAAATCCTTATAAAAGCATCTCATTTAAACGACAGGCTTTACGGTGTCCCCGGCCGTTACATAAAGCCCCACACCAGGGATTTTATATACGTTTCGAAGAGAAAGAAATGAGAGAAGCAGCAAGAACAGTGGAAAAAGTGAGTAAAGCGGGTAAAGTGAAAAAGATAAAAAGTATTTAATCTTTGTCTTGTATCAGTGGAATCCTGTAGCTTTGTAATCAGTGGAATCATTAGCAAGCACAGCAAGGATGTTTCATAGCAAAGAAAAAAGGAGACTAGATGAATAAATTACGCATAGGAATAATCGGCGTCACCGGCCGCGGGGAGGACCTTCGAAAATGGTTCCATCAACCAAAGAAGAGAGCTGTTGTCGTTGGAGGCGCGGATATCAGCGTTAAAGCGCTGGAAGAGTTTAAAAAAACAATGGGGGCTCCTGTTTTTACTACCACCAAGTACAAAGAACTTCTCAAAAGAAAAGATATAGACGCCATTGTCATTACTTCTCCGGATTTTACGCATGAAGAGTATACGATTGCCGCCTTAAAGGCGAAAAAACATGTTTATCTGGAAA
>Ga0156422_1197_pt2 | contig 20196 bp, 16 predicted proteins | sample RifOxyA2_FD_108065 | JGI IMG/M metagenome (GOLD analysis project Ga0156422, IMG submission 108065) | Candidatus Firestonebacteria bacterium RIFOXYA2_FULL_40_8
CCAAGCCCGATCTTGATTATTACCTTACCTTTCATATCCCCTGCAGCCGTTTCTGTCTTATTCTTCTCAGAACCCCGCGCTCTTCTAGCCAGGAAGAGATCTATCATCTCCGGCACAAAGCGGCCGGTCACTTTTCCGTATGTCACTTCGTCTATTTTTACTACCGGCGCCAGAGTGCAGCACCCAAAGCACGCTGCTTTTTCCACAGTGAACATCTTATTTGCGTCCGTATCCTCACCGTCCTTAAGTTTCAGGTAACGCTTGACTGAGTCTGTAATATTTTCAGCCCCCTTAACATGGCAAGCAGTACCATGACAGACACTGATGATGTGTTTCCCGACGGGTTTATGCCTGAATTGGGTATAGAAAGTTGAAACACCTATTAGTTCCGCCTGCGATATCTCTGTAAGCTCGCAAATCCGAAGCAGCGCCTCTTCCGGCAAATACTTAAAGTGCTTCTGAACCTTCTGGAGAATAGGAAGAAGTTTGGAAGTATCCTTTCCTGTCTCCAAAACTATCCTTTCTACGACAGAAAGGTCTATGTTGTGCTGGTTTACACTTTGCATTTCTATTTTGACTCTCCACTTATGCAAAACAAACGTTTATCACTCCTGATGTACATCCTGGAATCCGAAAAAGCCATAGAAGCCGACAGCTTCTCCCCTATTTCTATTGTATTTACAGCCTTTCCGTCAAGGTCAAATACGTACACCTTGCCCTTCTGAGAAGGTATATATACCAAATCTGAAGCCGCTACAGGTGAAGCCCAGAAGTCATCCTCTAATTTATGAGACCAAAGTATCTTTCCTGACGCAGTATCATGACAGACTACCAGGTCTTTCATTGCAATTATCAGTTTTGAATTGACTGCGACCGGCGCATTTATTGCCTGAGACTCTTCTTCATGCTTCCAGACAATATTTGTCTTCGTAACGTCTCCCGAATCTCCGGGCGTAAGGGCATAGACAGTGGTCTGAGAACCGACATCCATTACAAATATCTTTTCACAATCATAGACCGCGGACGTAGAGACCTCTCCCGCAAGGCAATCTACCTTCCAGAGTTCTTTTCCTGTTTCCGGCGCATAAGCTATCACCCAGGGATTACCCGTGGTTATGAGTTCTTTCCTTCCTTTATGATCAATTACAATAGGAGTGCCCCAGGAAGCTCCGTCCGGTCTCTTGGTTTCCCAGACAATCTCTCCGGTTTTTTTATTCACCCCGTAAATCCTGGATTTTCCTTCGCCGCTTTCATCCACCTGTAAAATTATCTTGTCTTCATAGAGAACAGGAGAGGAAGAAAGGCCGTACATATTTTCCGGCTTGCCTAAGGACTTTAGCCACTTTTGTTTTCCGTTAAAATCAAAACAAACAAGTTCGTTAGTCGCAAAATACGCGTAAACATACTCACCGTCTGTCACCGGCGTAGGTGAAGAGTATCCCGCTCCGCCGTTTTCTTCCAGCATAACTTCAACATCTTCTATTTTTGTCTTAACCATTACCGTTGATGACCAGTTTAAACTGCCTTTTGAAGCGGAATAAGAGAGCACTTTGAGCTTCTTCTCCCCACTCCCTGTAATAAAAATGCTGTCTTCGAATACTATCGGTGAACTATAGGCTTTTACAGGCAGGTCTGTTTTCCAGGCGAATATACTGTCATCCGGATTTTTGGCTGTAGGCCTTGGAGATGCCGTCCAATTCATTGAACTCATCACACCGGAGGATATTCCCTGACCGCCAGAGCCGCGAAAACCTGTCCATTCTTTTGAAAGATCAACTTTTGCTCCGGTATTTTCTTTCACAACGTCTTTAGTCTGCCATGGTAAACGCCCAAGACCCATAAATGAGAACAGTACAAGAAAAAATAGTACAACCACCGCAGTTACAGTGGAAGAGTATAGAGAGAGATCCTTGCCGTGCCTTCCGACAGAGTCATATCCGACGGCACTTCCTTTTTTTACCTCCGGCATCTTATCGGAAAGAAGCACATACACACGAAAACAAAGAAGCGCGAGGATAAGGAACCCCAGGCAAATGTGCATCCCCGTATCAAGAAGCTCAGTCTTGGTAAAAAAGCGGGCTCTCTCCTGCAAGTCAACTTCACGGAAACGTTCCACCAGGGTTTTATTGGCAGGATAATTTTCCAGCTTTTGTCTTAGCGAAGCGATCGCCGCAGAATCTTTAATATTTGCCGTTGTTCCGGAAAAATACACATAAGCAAGCACTGCCACGGCGGTTATAGAAACCACCGCGCAAGCTATAGCCGCCCGTTTAAATGTTATCCTTATTAAATCATCCATCGATTTTTACTATACCTCTCAATTTGTTTTTAAAATCCTCTCTGTGAACAGGGCAATCCGTAAAACACCTGCCGCAAGACAGACAGCGCGCGCTATCGGGCTCGTAGATATCTCTTTTTGGCCTTCTGTTTGCGTAAACCACCTGAATAAGAACAACTAAAAGTATAAAAACTCCAAAAAGCATCCCTCGTATCTGAAATTTCTTCTTTGCTTCTTCCGCGCGTTTGAATAAAAGTTCCCTGCTCTCCCCCCTCTTCAAATACTCCACAGCATCCCACGAGAGCTTGTCCTCCTGAACCAAACTCTTGTCAAAAGCATGCATTTCAAGGGCTAATTTGACATCCTTTTGATACCCCGAAAAATACCCGCCGGAGAAATAACCGAGCCCGGCGCCAAATATCACAGCTGCAGCGAACAAGGCAGGATATAGACCGGGTTTGCTTTTGATCCTCGGCAAGTTTTCCGGTTTGTTTATAGCTCCAAACGGACAGGACTCCTCGCAAAGATTGCAGACAACGCATTTATCCGGAGTTATCGTCACTTTGTACTTACTGACGATAGCTAACGGCTTAAGAATTGCCGAATAAGGGCAGAAGAATCTGCAGTAAGGCCTGCCGATGACAGTGGACAAGAGGACAAACACTCCTCCGGTTATGAACATATAGAAAGGTCCGGTCATCCTAAAGAACGGAACGAACGGGTCGTACTTGCAAATGAGAAATACGGTATCGTTTATGGCAAAAAGAACGGCGGCACCCAGATAAAGATACGCTATAACCGACAAAGAACGGTCCAGCCACCGGGGAATTTTGACTTCTTTGATGAGGAGCAGATCCTGCAAAGCTCCGTGAGGGCAAGCACCGCCGCAATAAGCACGTCCAAAGAAAAGCACCGAGATAAGCGGCAGGGTAAATATGATTATGACAGAAACCGGGATGTAATACCCGGGGTTAAAGAGCCCCGCAGCCACATCCTGTATAGAGCCAATAGGACAGATGCATCCTTCCTTATAAAAACCAAAGTAAGCAAGTGAGAACATTGAAATGAGCATCATGATATTTCTGGATCTTTTCTTCAAAGACGCCCAAGCAGACAAAAGTATGACCACTGCTAGAACAAAAATATCAAAGTAAGCCATCTCACCCGAACGAGCGGCAGGTTTTTCCATCACCGGCATCACGTAGTTGCTCTCAAACTCAGGCGGCGGGAATTTATACTCCGAAAATACCGCTCCAACGCCTAAGCATAGAAGAAATCCGGCTATGAGAAGTGTCTTGATCTTATTCCTCATATTCCTTCCTTCGTAATATAAGGGGTATCTGAGGGTACTCTTACAAAAGCATTACTTGGACAGGCTTTTGCAATTGTGCATTCATTGCAGTTCTTACAACGGTCGTGCCTTACTTGAAGCTGTAAAGAACCGTTTCCGAAAGAAGTACAGCCTTTTACACACTTTCCGCACCCGACACAGCGGGGTTCATTGATAGTATACTGGTAATACGGCTCTTCCACGAATTTTCGGCTGATAGCACCAGTCGGACACAGCTGGTTTTCCGCTCCGGTATCAAGTTCTCTCTGCCCCGGAGCAAAATACCCGAAGCAAAGATTGCAATAACCGCAAATAGAAAAGTTATGTACGCATTTCACCGCAGAAACCCTAAGGACACACTCCGTAGCGCACTTCCCGCACTGCGTACATTTGGCAGGGTCAATCTGCCAGACAGCTTCCTTCTTCTTTACACGCGCAAGTACCGCCCCGGCGAAGCCTCCGAGAGAAAGGAGAAAAACCGACCTGGCGGTTAGTCGAAGGAAGTCCAATCTGGATATCTTATGTGTTTTATCGTTTTTCACTTTCTATCCCTCTTCAGAATTATAATGACTAAGTACTAGTGACTAATGACTATTTAATGTGGTATATATTTTATAACTCCTTAACATAAACCCAGCACCCAGGGCCTAGAACCCAGAGCCTATCATTTATTCTTCCATTTGGACGTTATCTCTGTTTTTGTAACTAAAGAACAATTACTTTTATCTTTACATGCAATACATCTGTCAAAATCTCGACAGGTTTTGTCCGCAAATAGACTTTTTATCGTAAGAAACCCAGCAACCGATGCTAAAATTCCTGCAAAAGTGTAACGAACGGCCTTTTCTAAGAGTTCTTTTCTGGTAATTTTCTTTTCTTTTTTCATTTTTCTCACCTTACTCAAATTATGCATAAATCATCTTGGCGGGTGCTTTTTCCCGCCTACATTAAATAGTCATTAGTCACTAGTACTTAATCATTTCTTTCTACTTCAAGTCAATAGCGGTCATTTCATTCATATTTCGTATATACATCATCCCATTTGAGATGACAAGCGGGGCCCATATCATTTTACCTTCAAAAACCTTGGCTTTTGCAAGCTGTTTATAGGCGGCGGGAGAGGCTTCTAGCATAAATAGTTCTCCTTTCTCGCTTAAAACATATAGTCTGTTATCAGCTATCAACAAACCGCCTAGGCCGAACTTCTGCTTACCGCTATCCCAGAGAACTTTACCGTTCAGGTCCAGGCATTTAAGAAGGCCTGTCGATATTCCATAGATATGGTTATTATACAATATAGGAGTATGAACGTGGGAGCCAAAATCGGATTCAGGCAAACGGACGTCTTCGGTTATAACTATCTGACTGCCTTCTTTTTTAAGCGAGGCAATTAAACTGCCGCCCTTATACCCGCCTGTAAAGAATACCTTATTCTTTCCGATAACCAAAGGCACAGGTATATTCGCAGTCCTAACAGTCCACCCTTTGTAATCCAGAAGCAGTTTGCCGTCAGCTGCGGAAACTGCAAAGGTCGCTTTTTTTGAACATCCCAAATAGATATCCTGTCCGTCTACGGACATTTTCGTTATTGTATTATGCGTCATACCGTAGTTTTCTTTGCAAGGCGTTTCCCAGACCGCTTTTCCCGCAGCAATATCGAAAGCCGCGATCAGTACCGACTTCCCGCAGACAGAAACTATTACTTTATTCCCGTCAACAAACGCATTCTGTCCCGCCGCCCACTTTGGCACCAGAGTGCCGTACTCTTTAACAAGGTCTTTCTGCCAGACAAACTTTCCGGTAACCCGCTCAACACATGTCACAATACAGCTTGGTCCGAACGTCACAACATATCTATCCGTTACCGCAGGCATAGTCCTGGAATAATCATACTGTGACTTTTCAAATTTTGAAGGATAAGAAAATCTCCACTCTTCTTTCGCCGTTTTAGCATCCAGGCATCTGACAACATCTTCTACTTTTTCAGGATCATAGTCCAACAGATACAATTTATCCCAAAATACCGCAGGCGCGCCAAACCCGCCCGCAACCTTAACCCTCCAAACCTCTTTCAACCCCTCGGCAGGCCAGGTCTTCAACAGTTTTGTATCATTAACGATGTTATTACGATCAGGACCCATGAACTGAGGAAAATCGGAGGAAAATAATGCGAATGTGGATAGTGCGAGTAGAATTATAACGTTTTTCATAGTAAATTCTCCGATTTAGCATTAAATTACAAAGTACAAATGACAAATTACAATATATAGTAGCTGTAAACAGCAATATTTATTAGAGCTGCTTTCCCACTCCTAAAGACTTTAATTATCTTCTTTGTCATGTTGAGCCGTCTTTCTTTTGGCGAAACATCTCTGCTTTTAATAGCCTAAAAGTGCTGAGATCCTTCGCATAACAACCACTCAGGATGACAAAAATATATTACAAAAACTTATCGGATATTTTTGTCACTTTCTTTTCTTGCTTTCTCTGCTTTACTTGCTTCTCTCGAACACTCTTACTGTCTTACTTGCTCCATCCAGCGCGTAAACTTTATTCTTCGAGTCCACTGCCAGCGGTATACTTATGTTTTTTTCGTTGAATGCTGACGGGGCGGCTACTACACCGAGAAATTTTCCTGTTTTGTCATATTTCTTAATCCTTAAGACACCCTTCTCGGAGGTTATGAAATTGCCCTCTTTATCTATTACGAAGTTAGCGGGGTTGCAGCAGCCGATAAATTCATCTATTTTCATGCCGCTCTTTCCCCAGGAACTTAAAAATATGCCTTTTGTAGTAAATTTTTCTAGCCGTTGCATTCCGGTGTTAGCAACCCATAGACTTCCGTCTCTGTCCACCGCCAGATCCATATGCGGACTCGGAATGATAAAACCTTTTACGCCTTTTCCCGGATCTTTTTTGCCGAAAGTAAAGAAGCAAAACCCATCCGAACCAAACATTGACACACGTCTGTTTCCGGCATCGGCAATAAAGAGTTTGTTCATTATTATTTTCATAGAAGTGATGTATTCAAACTCCCCGTCGCCTTTTCCTTTCTTGCCGAAACTCTCCGATAATCCTTTGCCAAAGACCACTTTATCCCGCTTCGCAACATATATCATTCCATCCCGCGTAACAGCAACCGCGGTAACTCTTTCCTCTGTCTTCAATTCTTTAAGAAAAGTTCCTTTATTATCTACAATCCGGACACCCTTGTCACCATAGATATATATTTTATCATCTTCATCAATAACAATCCCCGCCGCCCCGTCAAACCCCGTCTTAAACTCCTCTACTTCCTTGTAAAGAACCAGCTTCGGGTCAACTTTCTTTAATTCATCAAAGTTATACTTGTACTGCTCGCCCAACTTCGCAGTATCAAGCCCGGCTTTGTCGTTTTCCGGAATAAACTTATTCTCCGGAACCAGCCAGAAAGTAAGGGCGAAACCGGCGATGAGACCGAGAGCGAGTATTGTTATGCTGTATTTAAGCTTTTTAGAGTCCATGTTTCCTTTTCAGTCCAGTTTATAAGTTACACGTTACAGGTTACTCAGGTTACTCACGGTCTACATTAATGTGTTATTATCAAATAAATGCTTTTCTCACGTAGTTGCTCAATTTATTGAGCGCCCGATTAATCGGGCAACTACAACATAAAACTTTGTACTTTGTACCTCGTACTTCGTACTTCCTTCACCTCAACTCAACGCATACCAGCTCGGTCAAGTCCTTTGCTAACAGTTTTCCGTTCACCAATGCCATCGGGGCCCAGGCTTCGTGGCCGTTTAGTATTTTCATTTTGCCTAACTCTTCATATTTTACAGAATCGGCCTTCACTTCATACAAAACTCCGGTCATATCGTTTAAAACCAGTAGTACTCCGTCGGGGTCTGCTATAAAAAACGGGCCGAGGCCGAATTTTTTATCCGTTCCGCTCTTCCATAACTGTTTTCCCGTCTCATCCACGCAGGCCAGCTGTCCGTCGGGTATAACTCCGTAAAAGTTTTCCTTGTAATAAATCGGGGTCGCCTGCTGGGAGGCAAACACCGAGGCTTTGACCTTGAATATCTCCTGTAATTTGTACTGCCCGTCTTCTTTTACCAGGCGGACGTACTTACTGCCTGCGTCATACCCGCCGGTAAATAATATTTTTTCATTGTCCACGACAACCGGTGCAGGAACGTTTGCGATATTTATCTTCCACGTCGGATCCGTCCAGAGAAGTTTTCCATCTTTAGCCGAAACAGAAACCACACCTGCCGAGGCACAGTAGACGTACTGCTTTTCTCCTTTGAAATTCATAATTGAAATTGAGGAGTGTGTCATCTTATGCGTTCCGCCCGGATTCGGCGCAGCCCACGCGGGCTTTCCTGTCTTTAGATCCAAAGCAGTGAGCAGTACTTCTTTACCTGCGGGAGCAATTATTACAACTTCCCCTTCTATAAGGGGGCACTGGCCTGCGTACCACTCAGGAATCTTGGTTCCATACTCTTTTACCAGGTCTTTCTGCCAGAAAAGTTCCCCGGTCAGCGCATTCAGACACGTAAGATGCCCGAGAGGCCCGAGGGTAACAAGGTATTTGTCATTAACGGCAGGAACAGTTCTAGACATCCCATGATTTCTTTTAATTTTCACCGGATAGTTATACTTCCAGATCTCCACGCCGTCTTTGAAAGACAAGCACCTGATAGAATCTTCTTTTCTGACAGGGTCATAGTCAATAAAGTATACCCTGCCGTTGTTTACTGCGGGTCCGGCATAACCTTCCCCCGTCTTCTCCCGCCAGATGATACGGGCGGGCTCTATTAAGTGTTTAGAAAACAAGCCTTTTTCTGTTGTTATGATATTTGTCTGGCCCGGGCCCCGAAATTGCAGCCAGCTGCCTTTTTCACGTGAAGCAACGCCTATTTCCTTGTAAAGCTTTCCTTTACCGCCCGCTTTTTCTATTTCAACTTTTGAAGAAGTTGTTAAACCTTCTACTACTTCTGCTTTCGGGTTTCTTACTTCCAGATCACCCGCCCGGCTCCTTGTCAGCCAGTTAATAAGAAAGATACCGCCGGCAATCATAATGACCGCCGCAATGATAGAAGCGATAAGTTTATCTTTTCTCATTTTTCTCTTCCCCGCCAAAGCAGTACACCAGTCCGCCTCCGGTACCAAAAACTAATTTTCCTTCCGAGACCGCGACGGAACCGGTAATAGGGCTTCCCGTATCATATTCAAATGTTTTCTTTCCATCAGACACATTTAGTCCATACATTTTTCCGTCACTGCTTCCGAAATATACGATATCTCCCCCATCTGCGGGAATTACAATAGGGGAAGCGTCAATTCCTTCTTTCGCGGTATAACTCCAGAGGAGCTTTCCGGTATTCATGTTCAAACATCTTAAAAAATTACCACGCGTGCCGAATATAACCTTATCTTTGGTCAAAGCCGGAGAGGAGTAGCACTGTTCATTACTTTCTTCAAAATAATCCCAGAGGATTTTCCTTTCTTTAATACCGACTGAGAAGAACTTGCCGGTGAGAGAGGATATAAAGACACGGCCTTCTGATACTGCGGGAGAACTCACGATATTACTTTCAAGAGGGATGCTGAATTCCTGCGCGCCTGAAGATATATTAATAAACCTAAGCTCGCCGTCACAACCCGCGCTGACCGCGTAATTCTCCACGACCGAGGGCGAGCCGTGAATAGGAGAATCTGTTTTGAACTTCCAGAGGAGCTTGCCGTCTTTTCTGTCCAGAAAATACAAATTTCCGTCATAACTTCCAAAAAGAACACCATTACCTGCAAAATTCGGAGACGAAATCAGTTTATCCTCCGCCTCGAACCTCCAGAGTTGTTTCCCTGTGGCTTCCTCGAGAGCGTAAAACATTCCCGCGTCATCCCCGAAGAAAACCTTGCCTTCCATAACCAAAGCGGAAGAGTGTATTTCTTCATTTGAAGTAAACTCCCATTTTTTCTTACCCGTTAAAAGGTCCAGGCAGAAGAACTTTTTCCCCGCCGTACCAAAATATGCAAAAGCAGCCGTTAAAGCAGGCGTCGAACTCACCCCCGCCCCCGCCTCGAAACTCCATTTTAATTTCAGATCTTTTGAGAGCTTCCCGCTAGCAACCCCGGTTTCAGACGGATTCCCCCGGAATTGAAGCCATTCCGCGGCTAAAGACGCGCTTAATAACAAGACAAATAGGCCATATATAACACGTGATATTCTTTTCATGTTTCCCTTATCCGCCTAGGTGGATTTCGCAAAGGGTTTATGGTTTTATATTTACACCTTTGCTCAACTTCTTCCGCTTTAACTTCGTACTTTGTACTTCGTACCTCGTACTTACTATTATGGCTCCGGCGGTGTCTGCTGCCCAATCCAGCACATCCATACTCCGTCCGGGAGTAAAACTTTGATGATACTCATCCGTTATTGCATATGCAGCGGTCAGAAGAATAGCGATAATTATTGCTTTGTTTGTTTTAATATTATGTCCGCGGGCAAGGGCAAAGAATATTAACGAGGACAGGATAAAATATTCCGTCATATGCGCAAGCTTATCGGAATTCGGTATAAACTGGAGAAGCCTCACACCCGGAGGATTTGATATTGAGGAAAGATAAAATACGCAAACCGCAAATATGCCGGCCGGAAGCCAATAAATCAGTTTTTTCACTGTACTCATTTTACCTCTAAAAGCTCTTTATCATATATACTCAAAACATGGAGATCTTTTTTAATGCCGCCTCCGTCGTAGGCTGCGGCTCCGGTCACAAGGTCTATTGAAGAAATATTACTGATAGCGTTCTTCACTTCTTCTTTTGAGGAAGCCCCCCTGCCGATAGCGTGAAGCAGTATATTTGCCGCATCATACGCCGCCGCCGAGTAATAATCCGGCTCTTCAAAAAAAGTGTCTTTATACGCCTGAATAAATCCGGAAACCTTTGGAATAGCGCTGCCCGGATAAAAACCGGCGGTAAAATACAGTTCGCTCTCGGTTAACTTCATATTGGCTATGAATTTCTTATCGTTAAAACCGATACTGCCGAGGTAGGGAACTTTCAACTCGAAGAAAACCAGATGGGAAATAATACTTTCGGCGTCATACAAGCTCACAGGCAGGTAAATCACTTCCAGCCCTTCAGGATTGGTAATAAGCTTGTCGGAAACAGTAAAGTCAAAGCTCACTTCGGTAACCGTCCCATCGTCCATTTTCTCCACGGTTACCTTTGCCGAGTAGCTCAGCGGGTTTTTTTCGAAGACCTCCCCCGTAAGGACAACAGAAGCCCCAAAATTCGCGGCCAGCGCTTTCTTGTCAAAGCCGTTTTTCGCTATATATTGCTTTACTTCCGCCTGTTTAGGCAGTCTTGTATCTTTATATTTACCTAGCCCGTAACTTAACTTTTCCGTTATGATCTGGCCGTAATCCGTCTCTTCCGAAAGCTGTTCCTTATCCCTTCCCATATTCACGAATTTAACCAGCACCAGATTATTCTTCTTTTTTTCCGCCGCCGGAGGCAAAAATGCGCGCACCTGCGTAACGAGCTTGGCAACTATACTTTCCAGATTGCTTTTATCCGTGGACATAATATCTTTGATAATATGAGGATCAATTCCGCCGAGGGAAACCATCTGTTCTTTATAATCAAAAGAACCCTCTTCAAATTTTTCTTCTTTTGTGACTTCCCCGCCAAGCTTTACAAGTTCTTCCTTGTAAGCTATAGCGCAGGCCTTGCCGTAAGGGTTATTAGCGGGATATATTATCCCTGCTTTTTTCTTTTTCAGGGTGTTAACCGTAAACTCGGCCATCACCCGTCCTTCATCTTCAGGGAAAACAGCGTCAGAAAAGAAATATTGATTCCCTTTTCCCTTTTCCAGGGCCGCAGCAGTGGGAGAAATTGTGACCAGCCGGTAATTTTCGGCAAGAGTTTTAACTTTCTGAAGCAAACTATTCTGTACCGGGCCGACTATCCCGGCAAAAAGCGGATCAGAAGCGGAGGTTTTGTAAAAATCCTCAATCAGTTCCTCGCTGACTTCAGAATCCTGATAGACCAAAGATATTTCAGAATTATTCTGTTTATTAAAATTACCGAGGGCAAGTTCTATTCCGTTTTTAACTTTCAAACCGTTAGCGGCAGAGTCCCCCGATAAAGGCAGGAGCACTCCTATCTTCAGATTTTTGCATTTTACTTCATATTTGATAGCATCTTCGTATTTTTTTGGCGGAACAGCTTTTTCAACGCCGTCTTTTTTCTCATCCCGCAAAACACTCTCTCTAACAGCGCAGGAAAAGAGAAAAAAGGAAACAGCTGCAAGAAGAATTATTTTTTTCATCTACACCTGCCAGTTAATTGACTCGAAATCTTTTGTGGGGACATTAACCACGATATTGCCCATAACCGGCCACTTCTCTATTTCATTCGCGCCTTTCTTTACCACAAAAGAAAAGGCCGCCGGCTCTCCTTCCAAAAGACCGAGTTTTTCAAAAGGTATTGCAATTTCCACTATTTTAACGGCTTTTATCCTGATGCCGTCAGTCTGTTTTTCCGTCCAGTTCTTTTTATCTTCCGTCTGAGAGGCAAAATCAAAAGCTATCTCCCCGCACAGATTGTTAAGATCAAAACTGATCTTATGGAAATACTTACAGAGAATTACCACCTCGAAATTCAGATCCTTATACTTTTCCACGGACAACGGCACATTAAAATCCATTCTGAGATAAAGACTGGCGTTATCAAAACCAAAATATAGAGCCTTTGTGATAGTTTCAGCGCGGTGGATCGCCGCCCCGGCTTTGATTACTTCAAAAACACCTGCCGCGCTCCACTCGTAAAAGTTAGAGATCTTCCCGTCTATTACAGGTTTTATAAGCCCGGTAACCGCGATCTGAGGAATGACCGATTTGGCGTCATTTATTACCGGCGTAAGAAGATACGGAGGTACCTCTTTTCCGGCAAATTCGTAAATATTCGCAAGGTGCTTTCTGAAAAGTTTATCGAACTCCTCATCCTGCACGGAAGAATGATCATCCCCGTACCACCAGTTCCAGTCACTCCCTTCCGAGATAAGCATTTCTTCCATTATTTTTTCGTACGCCGCGGGATCCTTTACTTTAATCTCATCTTTCCAGGTATTAAGATCCTGTCTGACCCTGTTTAAATAATCCCACGACTTAATATCTTCTTCATGCCCAATCCAGATATAAAAATCATGATTTATCCATGAACCCGGATACAGGTAAGGCAGGACGTCTTTAGCCGGGAATTTTTCCAGATAGCCTGAGACGGTGGTTGTTTCGATCCTTCCGTCCTTTGAAAGCCGTTCATAAAGCGCCTCAAAAAAGTCGAGCGCGTTGTTCTTGTAATACTCCCAGGCATTCTCCCCGTCTAAAATAATAGATATCAACGGATTTTGTATGCATGTGGAGTTAGCTATCCCGTAAATCTTATCCATAAAATCATTTACCGCCGCTTCTTTATCCCATTTTGAATATAAAAATCCGATAGCATCCGCCAGTTCTTTATTCCTGAATATAATACTTAATTCCGATCCGTTTTTCCTGACGGTGTAGGGTCTGTAAAGATAATCATTTTTCCCGCTGAATACTTTTAAGGACTGCATTAGTATCTCTTCATCCGAAGATATCCACTTTATATCATATTTTGAAAGAAGCGGCAGTATATCCTCGCTCACACTGCCTTCCGCCGGCCAGAGCCCGCGCGGTTTTACTCCGAAAGTCTTTTCATGCAGAGCCACAGCGCGCTTTACCTGTTCCTCCGCGTCTTCCGGAGCGGAAAATACAAAATTCATATTGAGCCGGGGAAGTGAAACCTTTGCAATTGAAGTATCGTAAACAAGAGGAAGAATTGGATGATAAAAAGGAGTCGTGGTCAGTTCTATCTGCCCGCGCTCCATAACTTCTTTATATTTCGGAATGATCTTGGCGATCAATTCTTTCTGTTTATCGAGAACATTTTTTTTGTCGGCTTCCGTGAATTTTTTACCTTTTTCTTTCAACGCCATAAGCACAGGTTCTTTTTTTACGGTGAGCGGGTCAAACCAGGAAAGGTTGAACCAGACCTGCAGGTCCAGAAAATCCTGCACGGTAAATTTGAGGGCTATCTCCGGAAGTTCTTTCTGAGAGACGTAGTAGCCTCGTTTTTCCAGGAGCTCAAAATACCGCGGGTACGGCTTTATCATATTATCCCAGTTAGCCATAAAGCAGTTCCACAGGATAAACGTCTTATCGTCTATGTTTAATTCCGCAGCTTTCTTCTCGGTCAGTTCCAGAACCGTATCCGTGGCATTATTATAAGCGTAATCATTTATCTGGGAGATCAGCGAGGGTACGAGATTGAAGGTTTGTTTTATCTTCGGGTACCGGTCCAGGATTTCGACCATAAAATGATAATCTTTGGCCCCGTGCAGACGCACCCAGGGCATTTCATATTTGCCCGTGGCCAAATCCTTATAGTAAGGCTGGTGCATGTGCCAGACAAAAGCTATGTATATTTTATTATCGCTCATTAAGAGCTTTACCTGCCAAGGTTCTTCTTAGCGTTTTCAACACAGGGAGAGGTCGGATATTTGTTGACAATCTCCTCATATCTTTTCATAGCTTCTTCGGTTTTACCCGCAAGTTTAAGACATCTTGCCTGATTGGAAAGGAGTTCATCCCTGCTGGCAAAGTTTTTAAATTTCTTAAGTGCTTCTTCATAAACCGCGACCGCTTTATTATAATCCTTTAATTCTTCATAAGAATAAGCCAGTGTCACATAGATGGACGGTTTCATTATTTCCGGCACGCTCTTTTTCTTGGCTGTTTCAAGCGCTTTTATCGCAGCGTCAAATTTCCCGAGACGGTAATTAGCTTCGCCCAGATAGTACATAGCTTCCCCTGTGAATTTCGTATTCGGATAGTCCTTATCGATATCCTGAAGCAGCGGTATAACACCCGCGTAATCCGCGTTATAATACTTGTAGACGGCGGGCCCGAGTTTATTCCTCACCGTATTATCACGGTTGGCCCGGCAATTTTGAAGCATATACATAGCAAAGCCCGCTATAACCACATAAAAAAGAATATCCAGCCATTTTTTGGTGTTTGCCGAATCTTTAAAATACTCGACCACCTTGGCTGTAAAAGAAACCAGACCGTCGGTGTGCATGGATTTTTTAAACTCTTCTTTTTCTTTTTTCATTTAATTTCTCCTCTGCTATCTTTTTTGTATTTTTTAAAAGAACCAAGGACTGAGCCACTGAAAGCCCCGCTCCCTGCATAGTTTTTAGTCCCTGTGCCAGCGTAACAAACTCTCCGGGACGGTGGCCGTCAGTGCCTATGACCATTTTTGCGCCAACCTGAAGCGCCAGCTTTGCCACATGTCCGTTAGTTAAAGAATGCCCGTTTTTAGTGGTGATTTCCAGATAGATCCCGCGTTTTTTTGCCAGCTCAACTTCTTTTCTTGTAATTAACCCCGGATGCGCAAGGATATCAATATCAGAATTAAGCGCTTCAAAGTTAGTCCCCGGCCTCACCGGTTCGGCAATCGTTTCCCCGTGGACCAGGACAAGTTTCGCCCCGAGCTTTCTCGCCTCTTTTGCCAGAAACGCAATCTGCTTCGGCGCCACATGTGTAAGCTCAACCCCCGGAATCGCCTTGATAGAAGAAAAGTACTTGTTAATATCCCTGCAAACCTTGACGGTACTCAAAACCAGCGTTTCCAGATTAGAAGAATCCGCATGATCGGTAATTCCGATATGAGAGTACCCTTCAATTTCGCAACGCCGTGCCAACTCAGAAGGAATCAACTCCCCGTCCGAGTGGATGGTGTGGTTATGTAAACTTATCATTTTCATAAAGCCTCGCGGTTTGTAAAGTAAAAGCCAATAAAACAGCTGTTTTTCTATATACTAAATACTTAATACCGTTATTTTGCATTATATCAGAAATACAAGGGTATTTCAAAAGGATTTTACTTGAAAACGCATGGTTTTACTGAAGGTTTTGATGAAAAGGGGACCGACAACGCGCCCTTTCGGTGCCTGTCCCCGATTTCAACGATTATCTTATGAAACTTAAGTCGTATTCGACTGTTGTTGTTTTTCCTGCGGGGATTGTCTTGTCCCATTTGATTTCGGAGTACGAATTCAGGTTGAAGTAGTGCTGAGGAAGAGATGACTGCCAGGAGTAGTCGTTTGTGCTGATATCGGTGTCCTCGAGAATGCTTGTCAGTTTTATTTTTCCGTCATCGGTTGTTTCCGAAACCTTGCCGATAGCTTTCCTGGTAATATAGATGCGAACGGGTTTGCTCTTCAGGTTGGTAACGCTTAGCGTGCCGTGAATAAATACCTGCTGGTAACTGTTGCCGGCAACAACAATGTTCTTGCGTGATATTTCTTTTTCTTCTTTCTTGGTGCTCAGGTCCACAGCGGTGGTTATCGCCACGTCAACTTCACTGCCCGCGGATGTATAGGTGAGCAAACTTTGCCCGAGGGAATTGTTGTCTTTAAATATAGTTGCCGGTCCCGTTGTCCAGGGAATATCCCCGGTGTTTTTTATTCTCAGTTTATGAATTGCTTTTGAAGCGGAAAGAAGGCCGCGCATCTGCTGATTCTGCGTAGAGTTTAGATTCGCAAGTATATCCTGAGGCGGTAATGGAGGAATATCCCACGTGTAGATATCTTTGAAGGGCGCGGTAACTTCAAGAAGTTTCACCAGAGCGCTCTCACCTTTTTTCAGCGAGAACCCCGGTTTTGTATAAATGTACAGGTCTTCCAGCTGTCCTTCAGCAGGAATATCCGGACCCGCGCTTGCTTCCGAGCCGGATGGAGAAGCGGCAACCTGCGACATTACGGCGTTTGAGAACATATTATACTGCGAATTCTGTCCGCCTCTCTCAGGAGAACGGAAAAATGAGCTAAGGGAAGGCGACGCCTCCGAAAGAGAGATCGGCGATACGGTATTCTTCATGATAAAACTCGGCACGCCGACAACAAGCCGTAAGGAAGCCCCGTCAATATCTCCAAGCTCGTTAATCACCGTTGCCTGAAGGGCAAGTTTCACGTTCCCGTTATCAAAATAATCAATTTTATAATCAGGAATGTATCTTATCCCTTTCTGAACATAAACAAACCCGACTTCTGTCTCCCTGTTCAACGCTCTTTTGTCTTTGACCGCGTGAAAAAACATTTCCTTGTACTCTTTACTGCTGTCTTTTGTCATCACGGGATTTTTATCTTCAAATAGAATATTCTTTATCTGATCATGCTTTATAAGGTTCATCCCTTCCTCGGACTCAAGCATCAAGAACGGAGATTCCGTTTTCTGTTTCTCCAGCTGTGACTGAAGCGTTTCCCTTCCGGGATTGTACCCCCACCTCGAATACCTGTCTTCTTCAGACACCCCTTTCACGACTTCTTTCGTTGATTCATACCGCACAATCCCTTTGATAACACCCTTGTAGATGTTCTGAGCATTATCTTTAACGACTACCCCCTTCCCGATGTTCGCATTTAAAATATCTATAAGTTCCGCACAAGGTATCTTCTCCACAACAACACTTTTAGAAGCCCGTAAAAAATCAATCTCCCCGTCACCCGCGGAAGCCCATATAGTCCCTATCAAAGGATACGGCACTCTGGAAGTCCTGCACCACCCGTCCTCAACCCTCGCCCTACCTTTCTCCACCACAAGCGCATTCCCATCCTTAAACACCGTCACATCCGTAATCTTCGGCACAAACTCCGGCACCTCCGCATGCAATAAAAGCGAAAAAACCCCGGACAATACTAGCATAATTGCAGTTCTCATAATTACTTTCCTCCTGATTTTTTTACTACGAAGTTACCATATTTTATTTCAAGTAATCAGCATTAAAGCTAATTACGTAATTAATCATATTTTTTACATCTTCTTCTTTAAACTCATCCGGCTTACCATGTGCAGCACTATTGCCAATCCCAGCAAAAGCCGTTATCTGCTTCTGGACATTCTTATTGTAAACACCAGCTTTAACTAAATCAGCATTCATCAAATCAATTTTAGGTTTATCAGACAAGGGAATATTGTTTTTCTTGCAAATTGTCCTCATACTGTCTTCTAATACTGCTCTTGCCAGAACCGCAGCTGGTAATTTATAATTCTCCTTTAGTAAATATTCCGCTTGTTCTATAAAATCAACAAACACTTCCGCTGTAATTAGAGCTTTTGTATCTTCAAGGAGTCCTGCTTTTAAATCGTCATAAGCAGCTTGCAAAATGCCTATACATCCTGACATATAGTACGTATTTCCTTTTTTTTCAGAATACAAAGCATCAAACTGATTACAATATGAACTGCTTTTACCACAAGACTTTTCTATTAAATTTTTTGCAGATGCATACCATTTATTGAATTCCATTTCCGAAGGAAAAGAACGCCACTCTTGGCCATCCCACCCATTCTTAGATAAAACATCTTGTGCTTCTTTAAGCAATTCATCAAATCGTTTATTTAGCATTTCTTTCAAACCCATATTGATACCTCCAAATAATATTTAAGTAATTTTCATAATTTAGAATGAAAACGGTTTTCATTATTTGATTCCCTCAGGAACGTGCCCAATGATAAACCTTACAGCCAGACTCGGGTGCTGCCCCTCATTTTAGAGCCCCTAATTATATTAACTATATCTAGATTTTCGTTTTCGCGAAATCCACCATCTCTTTATATTCACTTTTATTCGCGATCCTAATGAATTCTTGAAAATCTTTTTTTGCAAGCTCCTTATCACCGGAACACAATGACATTATGCCACTTCCAAACAATAAAGCAGGATCTTTATAAATTTTGTAATTTTCACTCAAGAATTCCACAACACTTAATGGTGTAAAATTCAAAAGATTGACTTTTAAAACTTCCTTATAACAACTCAAAGCCTCATCATATTTCTTTTCAAGAATTCTAAAAAACGCCGTATCCACTAACGTCAATGGTGATCTTGGAGCAACTTTATTCAATTCTTCTACAAGTATTTTAGATTCCTCTTTTTCTCCAATGTTAAATCTGCCAAAAGCCATGCTAGCTATTGCCGAAGGCGAATTTGGCGATATTTTCAAGTATTTTTCCGAATATTCGATAATTTGTTTATAATTTTTATTAAATGAACTATTCAAAACTACGATTTCATAACAATTTAAAAGATGTGGTTTCACTCTATTCTTAAATTCAATATCATTTCGTCTTTCCAACTCTTGATAAAGCGCCTCAAACAACTGAGTGCTCTTTGAAACATCTCCAAATAATTTTACTGTCAGCGCAACTATATACATTGAACAATCGAACATATTATTAGAAAGCACCTCTGTGTCTTGTTTAGAATTTTCTTCAGCTACTTCCCAGTATTTTTTTATTGCCAAATTTGACTGAATATCTGAATGAATCATCTTTCCCAGATTTCCAGTTTCATCATCAGGATGAGCAAAAGTAAACTTTAAATCTAATTTACTTACATTTCTTCCGTTTCTTTTGAGATTATCCACAGAGAAAGATCCCCAGATTATTAAATCCAATTCTTTCTCGTTTCTATATCTTTGCGCTTCTTCTTTAGAGTTGAACTTTACAACGTCAGATAAGTCTCTAATTTTGATAACATTCTCCAAATTGTTTTTGCTTAAAATATTTAGAAGATTATTTTTTATCTCTTGATAATAATCCCCTGAATTCAGTCCGTCCCTAAAACTTATCGAAATAGCTATATTAAAATTTGAAGGGAAGACATAATACCAACTTCGTTTCAAAAACCTTATAATTTTCATTCTATTATCGTATATAACCTTACCAACTCCTGTACAAATAAGAAGTATCAAACCTACTATTAAATCATTTATCATATTATTTCACTCCCATTTCTTTCACCCTCATGGGCTATCCATGGTTGTATTCTCAGGGGTGAGAACGCAAACTGGTAACGAATAGCCCACAAGAGGTTGCTACGTTACATAAATGTTTAATTAAAAATGTTGCCGAGGCACTGGATTTGTTCTATTTCCCCTTTTCAACCCCGCTTTGCTTGTTTAATTATACATCCAAATACAGAATTGGGCAAGAAAATTAATGAGATTGTTACTGTGCGTTTGCGGTGTGTTTTTCAGGGGTTTTCTGTACCGGCGGGTAGAAAAACACCTTGCAAATCTTTTTTTTCGTGATATAATATTATTAGGTTTTACCAAGTAAAACCGTCGGCATTTCTGAAGGACTGTTGGCCCAAAAATAACAGTCCTTTTTTATTTTATAATTATTTTTAAGTCTTCTTCCTTTATTTGCTTGCACTTCTTTCTCTGAGCACCATATCTGGCAGTATGTCCTTTCCCGAAGTCAAAAAAGCTTCCAATTTGTAATCTCCCGGCACCCTCACGATTTAGCAAGTACATCACGCAATCCAAATGTGGACTTGGGCAAGAAAATTATTTGGTTATTTTGGCTTACAAAACAAAGTTTTTAGGGTGGCTGGTACCGAGATTAACAAATGGTGTGGTTGTGGAGAGTGATTCTCCCCGGGTTGAAACCCGGGGCTTCATGCTAACGGCATAATCTGGTTATTACTGGTTTCTTATATA
>Ga0156422_1199_pt1 | contig 20001 bp, 16 predicted proteins | sample RifOxyA2_FD_108065 | JGI IMG/M metagenome (GOLD analysis project Ga0156422, IMG submission 108065) | Candidatus Firestonebacteria bacterium RIFOXYA2_FULL_40_8
CATGCAGGAGGAAAAATTCAATAATACTACAAGAGGTGAAGGCGATGCGCCTTTCCGGGAGATAGAAAAACGGGAACTGGAAAATATAGTAAAAGACGCGCTGAATAAACTGACTAAAGAGCAAAAGACCATAGTTATTCTTCATAAATATCAGGATTTAAAGTATGAGGAAATAGCAGAGATATTTAACAAGGATTTCAACTGGGTTAAATGGCAGTTGAAAACCGCGTACGATGAGCTTGAAAAACTCTTAAAACCCTTTTTAAAGTGAGAAATGGCTAAAAACCCTTGTAATACAAGGGAAAAACAGTGTAAAAAATAGCAAAAAAACCACTTCCGAAGGAAATTCTCGTTCGTAGTATATAGTAGAGGAGAATACCAATGAGTGAATGTGACAAGCTGAAAATAGCGGAGTACAACGAGGGAGGGCTTTCCGGAGCCGACCTTTTCGCTATGGAAGAACATTTAAAAGAATGCTCTTCTTGTTTCGCTTATCAGAAAGAGAATGAAAAACTTGGTAAACTCTTAAACGTCTGGGAAGAAAAATCGGAGTTTGGAAAAGTTTTTGATACGAAACTTCTGACAAATGTCCAGATCCTTATGACAAAGCAGCAGCGTGTTTCTTTTGCTTTTGCTTCTGTCTGGAAAACAGCGGTTGCGTTCTGCCTGATGTTTGTGGTTATATCGGCCTACAAGAATACTCTTTATGATGCTTCTCTTCAAAACCTCAAAGTTATCTCCAAAACGGAGTTTACTTCTAAAACAGACATCAAAGATTTTAAACTGTTTGTCACCCATAGATTATGCAGGGAAATGGCAAAGATGTCTTCTGATCAGAAAAGCCTCGTAAATTATGAACTCATGCTTTCCGTTCCCGAGAATATCTTGATAGAAGAACAGAAAAGCGACTTGCGTGAGCTTTTAACCGAAGGTGTAAGAGCCCAGGAAGCGAAAAGGAATATTGCCTTAAGGTTCCTTGACGGGACGGTTAATGTAATAGAGGAAACGTTAAAAGTGGATCTTTCTTTTGCGGCTGTAAAAGGATCCGAAAATGTATTACCGGTGTCCATGTATAGACAGGCTACTTTGAATTTTGAAAACGGAAAATATGAAGCCGCTTTTAATGGCTATTACGCTCTTGTATACGGGCAGATAGGAGTAGATGAGCTGTTATCCTGTTCTTCTCTTTTCCGTATGGCTTTCATAAAAGATATGCAGAAAAGCAGGGATGAAGCTTCATTTTATTATAAACTTGTTGCTGAAAAGTATCCTGCTAGCGCCCAGGCGGTAATGGCCGGGGAAATGAGTAAATTTTCAAAACAGAAAAATTCTCTTGAAGCTAAAATAAAGCAGTTGAAGAACGGGATAGAGGGCGAGGGGGATTCAAATAAATATTTTAAAATTGCGGGATTGTATCTTTCCATGGAGGAATTTGAACGGGCAGCTGAATATTATAAACGCTCTCTTGAAAAGTTCGACGGCGCTTTAGCCGCGCGTGCGCGTTTGAACGCCGGCTGGTGCTATAAAAATACCGGAAATTATAAAGAAGCCGCAAAAATGTTTGAAACCGTTACCTCGGACAAGACCTATAAAATGTTCGCGGATTATGAGCTTTCCCTGGCGTATGTTAAACTCGGAGAGTTTGAAAAAGCGGCTGCGGTGTCAACGCTGAAGGAAGAAAACAAAGAAGAGAATTTTGAGATCTATAGTACTTTAATCAAAAAGTATTTTAACGCCGTCAATAACGGACGGTAATCTGGGGGTGTCTATGGCAGTAAAGAATGTAAAGAATTTGGAGTTGGAAAAACGTAAGCTGGAGTTCAAAAAGATCAAAGCGGAGATCGATAAGGTGGCGCAGGTACAGAAGTTCCTGGTCGTCGTTATCAGATTTTCCGTAACGATCTTAATGGCTCTTCTCTTGTTCGTGTTTTTCATGGCGTTAAACTACGCCATGCCGATTTCTGCAAAGGTTTCCCAGTTCATGCTTTACGGTATTCTGGGGTATTTTGTTATATCCCTATTGTCCTATGTGATAAAACCTTTGTTTAACAAACCGGATGATGAAGCGCTCGCGCTTATGATAGAAAAACGTTATCCGCAGCTGCTTGACAGATTTATCTGCTCTGTAGAAATGAACAAAGAAGAAGCGGTGGCTAACTTCTCTCCGGGGCTTATTAAAGCGCTGTGGGTGGATACCGACAAAGTTAAAAAAGCCTTAAAACTTGACTTAAGAAAAGCTCTTGCTTTTACAAAAGGTAAACAATATATAGGTATTGCTCTCGGACTTACCGTAGTAGCGTTTGTCGGCTCTATCGTCGCACCTGAATTCCTGCTTAAAAGTACCAGCGGTATAGCTCCCGTGAATAGATTTGTCTCCTCTCTTTTAAGAGGAAATACTTTAGATCCTGATATTTTAAAACAGGGAAAGGCCCTGGATCAGCAGCTTAAAGATAGACAGAAAATGATAGAAGAACTGAGAAATGTTCTGGCGGACCAGAAAAAATTCAACAACGACCTGAAAGATGCCATACAGGATAAAAAGGTTGACGATCAGAAACGCGCGGAAGAACTTGCGCAAAAAGATCCTGAGCTGGCGAATAAACCGTGGCTGCCGGGAAGAGACCCGCAATTTAAAAATCCCAATGTCGGCGGAGTTTCGGGAATAGTCACGAGCAACGGTAAACCGATGGCCGGTATATATGTGGCTGTAAAAAGCGTAACAGATAAAAAGGCTAACGGTGTGGGCGCAAAAACAGATAAGAACGGTGTGTGGGTGATCAATAATCTGAATACAGACGGCAGTTATCAGTGTTGGGTTCTTAATATGCAATATAAAAGTCAGCCGCTTTCCTACTTTTCGGGTGTAGTCGTTGAAAAAGGAAGAGTGAGAACCGGCTATGATTTTGCACTTAAGAAAAAACAGTTAGCAGAAGCCGCGCCGGATGACGGTTCGCCTCAAGCTCCTCAAAGCCAGAAACCGGAAGATATATTCAATGACAGTGATACCTATGAAGAACAGAAAGACGGTCCCAAAAAAGGCGGAGCAGCGGAAGATAAAATGTTCCCCAAAATGGATTTTGACAAATTAGAAAAGCCGGAAGACGCCGCGAAAGAAGCGGAGAAAAATAAGATAATACTTCCTGAGGATGAAAAAACAAAAGATCTGCCGAAAGAAAATAAACCTGAGGAAAAAAAGGAAGAAAAACTGCAGGAAATGGCAAAAGAACTCGAAAAGCAGGATCAAAAGAAAGATGAAAAACAGGATCCCGAGAAAAAAGAAGTTTCCGAAAAGCTGAAAGATATTGCCGAAAAAATGGAAGAAATGAAGAAGGATGAGAACAAAAAGGACGAGAAGGAAAAGGATAAAGAAAGAAAAGAAATGGAAAAGAAGATGGAAGAAACGGCAAAAAAGCTTGAGGAGATGAACAAGGAAGAAAAGGATGAAAAGCAGAAAGAAGTAAATGAGGAGATGGCAAAAGAATTGAAGAGAATGAACGAAGAAATGAAGAAGGAAGATGAGCTGAAAAAGCAGCAGGAAGATCTGGAAAAGAAGACCGACGAAATGGCAAAGAAAGAACAGATGAAAGATGCCAAGGATGAAGCTGAAAAGGCCAAGGAAAAACAGGATGACGCCGAGAAAGAGCTGCAAAAGTCTGAGATGGAAAAAGCCCTTGAAAAAGCCCTTGAAGCAGAAAAAAAGCTGGAAGAATCTCTTCAAAAGCTGATGGAAGAACAGAAGGAAATGGCTGATAAAAAGAACAAAGAAGATGAAATGGCAAAGAAGGACGAAGAAAAGAAAGACGAAGAGAAAAAAGACGGTGAAAAGAAGGACGAAGAAAAGAAAGACGAAAAGACGGATGCGGAAAAGAAGGCCGAGGAAAAAGCTCTTGATGATCTGAAGAAAGAGATGGAAGATGCGGCCAAGAAAGATCAAATAGATGAGAAAAAGCTCGAAGAGTTGATGAAAGAGATGGAAGAAGCGCAGAAAAAGATGGAAGAGCTTGATAAGCAGAAAGCCGAAGAAATGAAGAAAAAGATAGAAGAAGTAAAGAAAGATATGAAAGACGAAAAGAAGATGAAGAGCAATGCCGGTGAATTGCAGAAGAAGATAGAGTCACTTGCAGGGCTTTTGGGAGAGCTTAAGAATAAAGCGTTCCTGGCTCAAAAACACGGTACCGATGAAGATCCTGTAGCCAACATGACCAAGGATGAGGTTCCGTCGAAGTATAAGAAACTGGTGGATAAGTACAGGACGTCATTGTCCAAGTAAGAAACGAAAAGAAACACCAGGAGGGGCAGCTGAAAATGCTGCCCCTCTTTTTTTGTATCTAGATTTTGTATCAGTGTCCACCTAGAGTGAGATCTCGTCCGCAATAATATTTGCTGCGAGACCTCGCCGCTGGGCGGGCCTGGACGGAGAATCATGCAGCCTTGCAATCTCCTCGAGAGATCCGCCAAATATGTAAGGCGGATCGTCGAGAGATCCGCCAAATATCACCTGGCGGACGTGGAATCTTTTTTAAAGACACTTCCGAACTTAAAACTCATCCGTATTAATATGTGGGGGTACCGGTGGAGAAATAAAATAAAGCAGCAGGAGGACTCTCATGACTAACAAAAAGCAAAAAAGTTTGAACCCTGAGTTGGAGTTCAAAAAGATCAAGGCGGAGATAGATAAGGTGGCGAAAGTCCAGAAACTTCTCGCTATGGTTATCAGATTCTCAGTTACGGTCTTGATGGTACTTCTCATGTTCGTATTCTTTATGGCTCTTAATTACGCCATGCCGATCTCTTCAAAGGTTTCTCAGTTCATCCTCTACGGATTACTTGCCTATTTTGTTATCTCCCTTCTTTCTTACGTCATTAAACCGCTGTTTGATAAAGTTAATGAGGAAGAACTGGCGCTCATGATAGAGAAACGATACCCGGCTCTCCTGGACCGGTTTATATGCTCCGTAGAAATGAATAAGACCGAAGCGGTTGCTAATTTCTCCCCCGAACTTATTAAAGCCCTCTGGGTCGATACGGACAAAGTAAGAAATGCCTTAAAACTTGATATGCGTAAAGCGCTTGCATTTACAAAGGGAAAACAATATATCGTAATTGCTCTTGTCCTTACGGTTGTAGCATTTGTAGGCTCTATTGTGGCTCCTGAATTTCTGCTTAAAGGTACAAGCGGAATAAAACCGGTAAATAGTTTTGTTTCAAAGTTTCTTAGAGGTGATACTTTAGATCCTGATATGTTGAGACAGAGTAAAGCTATAGATCAGCAGTTAAAAGATAAAGACAAAATGATAGAAGACCTTAAAAACGTCCTGGCGAGCCAGAAGAAATTCAACAATGATCTTAAAGATACCATACAGGATAGAAAAGCCGAAGAGCAGAAACGCGCGGCTGAACTTGCGCAGAAAGACCCTGAACTCGCGAAAAAGCCGTGGTTACCCGGAAGAGATCCTCAGTTTAAAAATCCTAATGTCGGCGGAGTTTCCGGAATAGTTACGAGTAACGGTAAGCCGATGGCAGGCATATACGTAGCCGTAAAAAGCGTCACGGATAAAAAAGCGGCGGGTGTAGGGGTGAGAACAGACAAAGACGGCAAATGGGTGGTGAATAATTTAAGCACCGACGGCAGTTATCAGGCCTGGGTGTTAAACTCCAGATATAAAAGCGAACCTCTTTCCTACTTTTCCGGCGTGGTTGTGGAAAAAGGAAGGGTGAGAACAGGTTATGATTTTGCTTTAAAAGCAAAAACACTGGCAGTTACCGATCCGAATGCGGCTCCGGCGGCTCCTCATACTCAAGCTCCTCAAAACCCGTTCTCGGATTCGGATACTTATGAAGAACCCAGAGCAGGGCAGTCAGCTCCTGCCGGTGATGATCCGTTGTTTCCTAAAATGGATTTTGAACAGCAAAATCAGGAACAGGTGAATGCACAAGCCGAGAGAAATAGAATATTAATACAGCAGGAAAATGCGGCCCAGCAGGAACAACAGGCGCAGCAGCAACAGGATCCTCAACAGCAGCAGCAACAGCAGGATCAGAAATCACAGTGCAAGGAACAGAAACTGGACCAGATGGCGAAAGAGCTGGAACAGCAGAACCAACAGCAGAATGAACAGAACCAGCAGCAAAAAGAGTGTTCGGAAAAGATGAAAGAACTTTCTGCGAAAATGGAAGACATGAAGAAAAATGATAATAAACAAGATGACAAGCAGAAAGACAAGGAATGCAAGGAAATACAAAAGCAGCTGGAAGAAACTGCTAAACAGCTTGAAAATATCAATAAAGAAGAGAAAAACCAGGAAAGAAAAGAGTGCAATAAAGAGATGGCGAAAGAAATACAGAAGATGGCTGAAGAGATGAAGCAGGAAGAACAATTAAAGGCTGCGCAGGAAAATCTGGAAAAGCAAACCGAAGACCTTGCAAAGAAAGATCAGATTGAAAAAGAGAAAGATGCCAAGGATTGTGCGGAAAAAGCGAAAGAAAAACAGGATGAAACGCAGAAACAGCTTCAGAAGTCAGAGATGGAAAAAGCGCTTGAACAGGCGCTCGAAGCGGAAAAGAAACTTGAAGAGTGCTTGAGTAAATTAATGGAAGAAAAGCAGAAAATGACGGATCAACAGAGCAAAGACCGTGAAGAACAGGCAAAGAAAGAGGATGATAAGAAGAATGAAGAGAAATGCAATGAAGATCAAAAAAAGGTTGAGGATTTGGAGCAGGCCTTAAAAGATCAAGCGAAAAGTGATGAAGCCAAACTGGATGAGAAAAAGCTTGAAGAAATGATGAAGGAATTGGAAGATGCAGCTAAGAAGATGGAAAATTGTGACAAAGCCAAAGCTGACGAGATAAAGAAAGAGATTGAACAGGTAAAGAAAGATCTTGCGGAAGAAGCTAAAGACACTGAAAAGAAAGACGAGAAGAAATGCTCGCAAAGAAAGCAGGAGATAGCTAAGAAACTTGAGAGTTTAGCCGGACTGTTAGGCGAACTGAAAAACAAAGCTTTCCTTGCCCAGAAACACGGTACGGATGAAGACCCCGTGGCAAACATGACTAAAGATGAAGTTCCGTCCAAATATGTAAAGCTGGTTGGCAAATATAGAACTGCTCTTTCTAAGTAAAAATTAAGGAATACTTCAGGTAACCCTGTACCCGAACGTAGAGAGTGGTACAGGGCGAGAGGTTGGTACGTGCGTAAGTAGAACTTGTAAGCTGACTGGTTTCTTAGTTTAAAAAAAGTAATAATACTCCAGGTAATCCTTTGCCATGCCCGAGAAAGGTCATGGCAGAGGACGAGAGGTTGGTAGGGTTGAAGTTAAACTTGTAAGCCGGCTGAGTTAGTAGTATAAAAACATAAAATTTACTCCAGGTAATCCCCTGCCATGCCCGAAAAAGGTCATGGCAGAGGACGAGAGGTTGGTAGGGCGGAAGTTAAACCTGTTAGCTGACTGGTTTCTTAGTTTTAAAAAAAGTAATAATACTCCAGGTAACCCCCAGTTACGTTTGGAGAAAGTGCCCGGTGATTGAAGTTCTGGTCGCCGGGCATTTTGTTTTGACCCGAAACTCCGGGTCTGATCTTTAGTCGAGATGGGTGTAAGTTGTTGGGGGTAAAATGGTAGTTGAAATTAAAATAGATTTATTTGTGGTATTTCTTTTATTTTATCTGTGATATCATCTTAAATTTCGGCAGGGGTGAGGGTAATATTGAGGTTTTGCTTGCCTTCTACTTTTATAAGCTCTTCTTTAAGTTTACCTATTGATAAACTTGTGGGTACGGTCATCTTAATCAACATGTGAAATACGGGTGTACCGGAAACAGGCGCATTTGATACCCCGGTTTCCATACTTTCTACGTTTATCTTGTTTTTATGGAGGACTCCGGTGATCTCATTAACAATTCCGGGATGGTCCATACCGAAAGCTTCAAGTTTATAAGGCAGTGAGGCCTCTTTTCTGCTTGCGGCAGGTGCTTTCGTGTCTTTCAGGAGTGTAGTAAGTGAAGCAGAACTTTCCAGAGATTTCATATCCGCTTTAACTTTTTCTATGGAAGGCAGGGCGCCGGAAAAAAGGAGAACCAGTGCGAAATCTTCGCCCAGTACCGACATTTTGCTGTCTTCAATATTACAACCGCGCTCCGTAAGGAACGCAGAGACCGTATTCACTATGCCCGGCTTATCCGGACCGATCGCGAGAAGCACCTTGTAAAATATCATTAAATAGATTATATTATATAAGATTGACAAAATCAAGTACGAAGTACGAAAGAAATTTACAATTGACGATTTACGATTGACAATTTAAGGAAAGCGGAAAAAGCTCCGCTGTATTTAATAATAGTTATAAGTTGAAGCACTTTATTATATCTAACAAAGATTTTAGACGTTATGGACCTTATAGACTTTTAGACCTTATGGACAGTTATTTTCTTGAGGAGTATTCATGAAGCACGTCGTGGTAATTGGCAGTTCTAACACCGACCTGGTCGCTAAGACGAAAAAGGCGCCTGTAGGCGGGGAAACCGTGCTGGGGGATGGCTTTTTAATGACCCAGGGTGGGAAAGGCGCGAACCAGGCGGTAGCGGCTGCGAGAGCCGGGGCAAAAGTGGTCTTTGTAGCCAAACTCGGTAAAGATGTCTTCGGTGACAAAGCGCTTTCCGGTTTTAAAAAAGAAAAAATTGTTACTAAATATATAACCAGGGATAAAACTGCCCCCTCGGGAATAGGCCTTATTGTTACTGACGAAAACGCAGAGAACTCAATAGTCGTCGCCTCCGGAGCTAATTACAAGTTGTTTCCCTCCGATATTAAAAAAGCTAAAAAAGAGATAAAAGACGCAGCTTGCGTGGTTTTGCAGTTGGAGACCCCGGAAAAAACCGTGGCATATTCGGTAAACCTTGCGTATAAATATAATGTTCCTGTTATATTGAATCCGGCGCCGGCAAGAAAAATTTCAAAAGAAATATTAAAAAAGATATTCCTACTTAATCCCAATGAAAAAGAAGCCGAATTTCTTTCCGGGGTGAAAATCACGGATTTAAAATCAGTCAGGAAAGCGGCGGCAAAATTAAAAGCAAAAGGCGTAAAAAATGTCATCATTACACTGGGCAAGCGCGGAGTTTTCGCGGCAGGAAGCGGGTTCGAAATGATGGTTCCTGCTTTTAAAGTGAAAGCAATTGATACCACAGCAGCGGGGGATGCTTTCACAGGCGGTTTTGCCTTTGCGTTCGCCAACAAAAAAGATTTCTATGAATGTATCACGTTCGGTATGGCAACAGCCGCTCTTACTGTCACAAAAAGAGGCGCTCAGGCCTCACTTCCAAACAAAAGTCAGATAGCAAAGTTCTTAAGCAGGCAAAAGTGAAAATATACTCCTACTCCAAACTCTCTACGTTCGAAAATTGCGCTTTCCAGTTTAAGCTAAGATATATTGAAAACATTAAAGTAGATAAAGATACTATCGAAAGGTTCCTCGGAAATATTGTGCATTACACTCTGGAGTACACTTATCTCAACAGGGAAAAACTCCTGAAGAAAGAAAACCCGAAAGAAGCGATTGTTCAACTCTTCAGACATTTCTGGGCGAAAGGTTCTGAGCATACCACTGATTTTAAAAAGTTCGGCGGCTATAAAAGCTCGATTGTTGTCGTAAAACGCGGCCGCGGCCCTGAAGATTATAAAACGATGGGAGAAAGATGTATCGAGCGTTATTTTGATGCATACTTCCCCTTTGACCAGAATAAAGTCCTCGGTATGGAAGAAAGAATTCAGATAAAGCTCGATCCTGCAGGAGAGTACCTTCTTAACGGCATCATAGACCGCCTTGACGAAACCCCTGCCGGAGATATAGAAATTCACGACTATAAGACAGGCGCCAACACCCCGAGCCAGGCCAAGATAGAAAAAGAAAGACAGCTTCCTCTATATCAAATCGGCATCGCCGAAAAGTTCCCCGGTAAAAAAATAACCCTGATCTGGCACTACCTGATGTCCGGCAACGAATTCCCCCTGGTCAAAACAGAAGCAGAACTGCAGGGAGTGAAATCCGAAACCATGGGCGTAATCAACGAAATAGAATCCACAAAAGATTTCTTGCCCCATAAAGGACCGTTGTGCAACTATTGTGAGTACTTCGGAACGTATTGCGCGAAGTGACTAAAAACTGGTGACAGTTTCCCGGAATAAGGGTGGCTGTCCCTCTTATCATGACAATTACAAGAATAAGGATAGCCATCCATCATTTATGCGACAAATGAAATAATAATGGATGAAAAATAATGGAGGGTGTATGGATTTGTGGTTCAGCGGAACTATTGTTTTAGTTTCTGGTGTAATATTTATTGTAGTCAGTAGCATTAAAGTAAGAAAAGTAGTAAATAGTAAAGGCTTAGATGTTGCTGCCAGTATTTACTTTGTGCTTAATTCTATATATTTAATTGCAATAGTCGGTAAGTTTTTTGAAGAAAATACTCCAGCATTTTTAGGAGCAATGACAGGGATTTATATTTCAGTATTATTATTTATCAGAAATACCGACGAAATAGTAGATAAAACAATTTTTCCGAGTTTACGCAGGCGTGTAATCATGTGCATATTTGGTGCATTATTAATAGTAATATCTATTATGACAAATCCTGTGTTTTACGAACACATTGCTTTTAGATATATCTGGATACTGATAGGAATGTTACTTGTTATGGAGAGTTTGTTTTCCAGTGTTAAGATTAAGTTGAGTTTTGCTTTTCTTGCAATGTCAATTGGCTTGAATTCAATACTTTATTTACATGAAATTGGAGATGCATATTCTGTAGATTTTGCATTGATATCAATATTGACACCGATAATAACAATATACTTCATATACAACTCGTACTTTCGAAAAAAAGCGGGTGCTTTTATAATAAGAGGTAATAAAGGTAACATCCATACTTAAAATAAATTAACGACCCTCCAAAAAAACCGGCGGGCAAAAAAGCAGCGACCAGTTTTTACGTGAGTAACTTGAGTAACGTGAGTAACGTGGAACATTTTTAAAAGCTTGCATAGAAGTAGAAAACTTGTTAATAGAAAAACATAAGGAGCCAAATTAAAGTATGCCTACAGTTTCAGTCATCAGTCTCGGATGTGCAAAAAACCTCGTTGATACCGAAGTTATGCTCGGTTCTCTCCGAAAATCGGGGTTTGAGATTGCTAATGAACAAGGGATTGCGGATGTGATTTTGATAAATACTTGTTCGTTCCTTTCTGATTCAAGGAAAGAGGCGGGGGCTGAGATACGATTGGCGGTTAAGAATAGGAAAAAAGGGGCGGTGGTTGCGGTGGCGGGGTGTTTTGTGGGGAGCCACGGGGGAGAACTTAAGAAATTATTTCCAAAGGTGGATATTTTTCTTTCCTTCTCGGATATTCCTGAGGCGGGGAAAATTTGCCTTGCGGCTCTTTCTAAGGGTGGGAAAGTTAAAACAGAAAAGGACGATAAGACTTTTATTTATAACAGTAAAATGCCGAGAGCGCTGGCTACTCTTCCGCATTATGCTTATGTGAAGATTTCTGACGGGTGTGATAACTGTTGTGCTTATTGTCTTATTCCTTCAATAAGAGGGCATTTTAGAAGCAGAAAGATGGAAGATATCGTTGCGGAAGTGAAAACACTTGCGCTTCTTGGGGTGAAGGAGATTAACCTTATCTCCCAGGATACGACGAGGTACGGGGAAGATATATATTGTAAGCCGGAGTTGCCGAATCTTCTAAAACAGCTTTCAAAGATAAAAGGCATTGCATGGATACGCCTTCTTTATCTGTACCCCAGCAGGATAACGGATGAACTGCTGAATACTATGAGTTCCCTTGAAAAAGTAGTGCCGTATTTTGATATACCGCTTCAGCACACGGAAAGCAGGATTTTGAAACTTATGGGAAGGTTTTACGATAAAGAAGATATAGAAGCGTTGCTATTAAAGATAAGAAAGAAAATTCCTGAGGCAGTCATACGGACAACTCTTATTGCGGGGTTCCCGGGAGAGACTAAAGAAGAATTCTTAAGTATGCTGAAGTTTTTACAGAAAAACAAGTTCGACAAACTAGGCGTGTTTGAATATTCAAGAGAGAAAGGGACCCCTGCATATTCGCTGACAGATAGTATTAATAGCTCTGAGAAAACCAGAAGAAAGAACAAGCTAATGAAAGCCCAGAAGAAGGTATCTTTGCAATTGAACAAAGGGAAGATAGGGAGTAAAATACAAGTGTTGACCGATACTATAGAAAACAGTACGGCAACAGGCAGGAGTTTGGCTGACGCGCCGGATGTGGACGGCAGGATCTATTATTACGTGCCGGAAAATGTGGAAGCCGGTGATATTGTGACAGTCAAAGTAAAAAAAGCACTGCCTTACGATCTGATTGGAGAAGCGGTTGGATATAAAGTTTAATTATTCAAATACACTTACGATGGCAAGGATCGGTTTTATTCCTTTCTTTCTAGTCTTTCTTTTTTCCAAGATGCATTATGGTTCGACCGTGGCGCTTTTTATATTTGTTATTGCCTCGTTAACCGACTGGTATGACGGCCGCCTGGCGAGGGAAAGAAACGAAGTGACCGAGTTCGGTAAATTTCTGGACCCCATCGCGGATAAACTTCTTGTCTTTTCAGCTTTTATTTCTTTTGTACAGCTGGAGCTTGTTCCTACCTGGATGATAATTGTCATGATAGGACGGGAGTTTTTGATAACTTCGCTTCGCATGGTAGCCATCTCAAATGGGCACCATGTGCTTCCGGCGGAACAATCCGGTAAGCACAAAACTGCCTGGCATATCGCCACAATAATCACGATACTTGTAATTATATCCTCGCAGAAAATATTTGACTGGAGAGTTGTTCTTGAAAGCAGCGGAGATGCCGGTATGCATTTGTCAGCATTTATTAAAACTATACCCTATATAATGACCGTCATTTGTGCTTTCTACTCCATATATTCGGCGTATGATTTTATAAATAAGAACCGGGGGCATTTCTTTGAAAAACCTGCTCGTTAAAATATTCGCTTCCGGATTTGGTACAGGTTATTCTCCTTTTGCCAGCGGAACCGTCGGAACTCTGGTCGGGGTTGCTATCTATTATTTCCTGCCTGTTAAATACGTTATACTTGTCGCCGTCATTATTTTCATTTTTGGCGTCTACATATCCACAGCAGCAGAGAAGATTTACAAGAAAAAGGATTCCGGTAAGATTGTTATAGATGAAATAGCCGGCTATCTTTTCTCCATGGCCTTTTTACCCAAGAGTATGTATTTCGCTGTCGCAGGGTTCTTCTTCTTCCGTTTATATGATGTCTGGAAACCCTCCCCCGCAAGAGAATCCCAGGACTTGAAAGGCGGTTGGGGCGTAATGACCGATGACCTCATCGCAGGAATCTACACGAATGTGACGTTGTGGATTTGCGTTCTTATCATCAAGTTCATAGTCTAGAAAATAAGTGGTTTTTCGAGTGCAGAGTAGTTTAAGCTGCTTGCCGTCCATAAGGTCTAAAAGTCCGTAAGGTCCATAACGTCTAAAATCTTTGATGGATATTTATTATAGATTATCATTTCGGAGTTTTTATTATATTTGGCAGGGCTTTTGCTGCCTACATTAAATCGTCAATTGTCATTCGTCAATCGTCAATTCTATTTTACCAAGCATCTAAGCCTCTAACCATCCAAGCATCATAATTTCAGGAGTACTGTTTCTACCAATACTTTTCCGTCCAGATCCATGACTTTTCCTGTTGCTTTTTTTTCTGACAGTTCCAGCAATCCGAAGGTCATTGTCTGGCATCTGTTATCGCCGGCTTTTAAACTGCCGGGGTTTAAAAAGAGGGAGTCGCCTTTTATTGTGGCTTCATAAAGGTGGGTGTGTCCGTAAAGATAAATATCTGCCTGATTTTCAATTGCAACTTTACGCGGGTCTATATCTCCCGGAAGGTCCTGGTCTTCACACCTGTCGGAGTGGGTTAAAAATATATTAAAACCGTTGATTTCCGTAAAAAACCTGTTGGGCACCTCCGGATTTTTATACTCCGGTTCGTAAAGTCCGGGAACGCGGAGAACTTCGTTTGAATATTCAAAAAGAGTTTCCCCGTCTTTGTAAGAATCCCCGAGATGAATTAGAATAGCTGCGCCCAGAGCTTTTGCGGTTTCTGCAGCCTGCCGGAGTCCGTCAAGGTTTCTGTGGGTGTCCGAAAAAACACCTATTAGCGTTTTGTGCATTTCATTCTGCAGCATTTGCATTTGGAATTGCAGGGTTCCAGATGGAACATAATATCTGTGTTCCTGAGAAACTTCTTAATGTCTTCTTCTATGTGATGGGTAAGTTTGTGAGCCGCGTCAACCCTGAGATCCCTTGAAACTACCAGATGGAGATCTATATAAGTATACGGCCCCGCCCGCCTGCTCCTTAATTTGTGAAAATCAACAAAAGTATCGGAATTTTCCAGTATTGCGGTTTTAACAACAGCTTCTTCTTCCTCTGATATCCTGGTGTCCACCAGATTGAGAATTGCATCCTTGGTAATTTGAAAAGCTGCAAATGAGATCCAGATTGCGGTGACGATGGCGATAAGTGGATCCAGGTATTCAACATGCGGAACCCTGCCTTTTAAGAAATGAATGAGAATAAGTGCCGCAAAAACCCCGAGAGAAGTATAAACGTCCGTCTTTAAATGCCACGCATCCGCATCCAAGGCGTCGGATTTGGTTTCCTTTGCGACCTTAAAAAGATAACGGGATATAAAATAATTGGCGGCGGTGGAAAGCAGCATGATACCGATACCGGCGCCGATTATATCTATTTTCACTCCATGAATAAACTTTTCGTAAGCCTCGTGAATGATGAGGTACGCAGCAAAGAAAATAAGCAAACCTTCTATCAACGCCGAAACACTTTCAACCTTGCCGTGGCCGAAATGATGCCTTTCATCCGCCGGTTCGGCTGATTTAACAACAGAATATTTAGCAATGACCGCCGCCACAAGATCGATTCCCGAATGAATTGCCTCGGCAATAATGCTGACGGCTCCGGACATAAGTCCGACTATTAGTTTTAAAATGACTAAAACTGAGTTAGAAATTACCGAAAAATTTGCTGCGAACTGCTTTCTTGCGTTTATGGCTTGCATTTGCTTTGTCAACATAATATGTAATTTATCATATAAAAACATTAAAATCAAATGATTTACAGGGGATTTAAACTGTTTAAAAAACAAAAAATATATGCTAAAATCTAATAAATATATCACTGTAAACAGGGAGCGTATATGAAAAAAAGCAAAAAGAAAGTAAGCTTCTGGGGAAAACCTTCGGTACAACTCATGGTGCTGGCAGGAATAATCTTATGCTGTGTTATCGGATATTTCGTATATAACCTGCCTTCCTTCTGGGTAAGACCCGCGACTGTGGAGTTCTCTCCCGAAGAAGGGCAAGGACTTTATTTAGGAATGTCTGTATCCGAACTTAAAGCAATTAAGGCAAAGGCGTCTCTTTATAAGAACGGAAAGTTATTTAAGAACTATATATATTATGATCGGAAAATAGGCGGCAAACATTTTGATAACGGTTCCTATAATTTCAGTACGTACGGCAGACTGGCAAATCTCGTGTTCAGCAGACATTTTAAAGCTGATAAAATGGAAAAAGAAAAGTACGAGTATCTTAAATATTTTATCGCAAAATACGGCGCGGATTATAAGAAGGGTGTCTGTATCTATAAACCGTATTCAAATAAAAAATTTGTGTATGATATGTTTATCTGGGAGAAAAAGGACGCAAGGATTGTTCTTGAATATTCTTTCTATGAGAATAATAAAGACGGATATTACTTTAAGAACATGGGAATCTACCTGAATATGGACTATCCTAAAACTTCAAGCGAAGGCGCTTATACTAAAGTTATCGAAGATCCGGCAAATCCGGAATTGCAGGAAGCTTTCAAACAGCATTTCCCGGAGCTGGAGAAAAAACTGGCCGAACCAGTGGCTCCTAAAAAGACTAAATAGAGAATCTGTTTAAATATTTAAGTTAACTTTGATTTTAATTCGTTGAAGTCATATCTTGTATCAGCGGAATCCTGTAGTTTTGCAATCAGCGAAATCGTTTTTCATGGAGGCAATTATGAATTTGGAGACAATTAAAACACTTTCGGTAAAGACCAATTCTAAAATTATGCTGTTGGTTATGGACGGCTGCGGCGGTTTGGGCAGTCCTTCGACCGGAAAGACGGAGCTTGAAACGGCGCAGAAACCTAATCTTGATAAGCTGGCTAAAAGCGGTGTACTGGGACTTTCACATCCCATAGGCAGAGGAATTACTCCCGGAAGCGGTCCCGCGCATCTTGGTTTGTTCGGCTACGACCCTCTTCAGTATCTAATAGGACGGGGAGTTTTGGAAGCTCTCGGAATAGGGTTTCATATGACCCCGAAACATATTTCCGCACGGGCGAATTTTGCCACTATGAAGGACGGGGTTATCCTGGACAGAAGGGCGGGCAGGATACCGACCGAGAAAAATATCGAAATAGTAGGAAAGCTTACAAATGCGATAAAAGAGATAGACGGTGTCAACGTAATATTTAAAAACGGCAAAGAGCACAGGTTTGTGGTAATTCTGGAAGGCGAAGGGCTGGAAGACGGGCTTTCGGAGACGGACCCGCAGAAAGAAGGGCTTAAACCGCATTTGGTATCAGCCATAAATCCAAAAGCGCAAAAAGCTGCGGATGTACTTAATAAACTTATGGTGAAAATTAATGAAACTCTTAAAGACGAGCCGAAAGCGAATACCTGTCTGCTTCGCGGTATTGCCAAGTGTCCGCATATTCCTTCCATGAGCGAAGTGTTCAAAATAAAACCGGCATGCATAGCCAACTATCCGATGTACAAAGGTCTGGCAACGCTTGTCGGGATGGATCTTCTTCAGACAGGAGATACTATTGAAAGCGAGTTTGATACTCTTGAAGCAAATTATGATAAATACGATTTCTTCTACCTTCATATAAAAAAGACAGATTCTTACGGGGAAGACGGTAACTTTGCAAATAAAGTGAAAATAATAGAGGAAGTGGATAAACAGATACCGCGTTTAGAAAAGCTTGGTTTTGATGTAATAGTCGTAACCGGAGATCACAGCACTCCTGCGGTACTTAAAGGCCACTCGTGGCATCCGAATCCTTTTGTACTGGTTTCGAAATATCTGATACCCGATGAAGCCGCTGCTTTCAACGAAAGAGAGTGCAAAAAAGGCGGACTCGGACAATTCCTCGCCGTTGAAGCCATGCCTTTGATGCTCGGGCATGCAGGAAAGCTGGAGAAATATGGAGCCTGAAGTACGAAGTACGAAAAAACGATGCTTAGAGGTTTAGATGGTTGGATGCTTAGCAAAAAAAATACAAATGACTATTTAATGAGGGCAGAGAAAAGCTTCTGCCTTCATGATTTTTAATAAATAATCTTCCTTCAATAGTCACTAGTCATTAGTACTTAGTAATTATCTTTACGCTGGGGTGAAATGGTAATGATTTCAAAACTACTTACATTCATTGATGCTGATTTCAACAAGCGTCCTCTTCTATATGTAACGCTGGCGTTTATTATTGGGATTATGGCTGCGGATAACGGGGTTATTCATCCTTATGCTGCGATTTCCTTTCTGGCGGCTTGTGTTATCGGAATAATTCTTCTAAAAAGAGGGATGTTGATCTTTCTTCTTCTTATATCGTTTTTCCTGGCGGTACCTTACTATACTTACCGGACAGGTTATTCTCCCGAACATATAAAGAATTTTGCGGGAACGTTTGATTACCGGAGGATGGAAATTACGGGTAAAATTGCGGCTGACCCGGATATTATCAGAAGCAGAGGTACGGCTAATATAATTTTTGAAGCTGAAAGCTTTAAAGTGCGGGGCACACCAAAGATAAACACCTGCGGGTTGGTTAAATTGACACTAAAGGAGAAGATAGATTACGGAGATCTAAATTATGGCGACAAAATAACGGTTTATGCCAGATTCCATACCCCGTCCAGTCCAAAAAATCCGGGGGAGTTTAACTACCGGAAGTATCTTGAGAGAAAGAGGATCTTTCTGTTGGGTGTTGTCGATCAAAGCGAGGGGGATTCACTGGAGAAAACAGGTGCGGGAGAGAAAAACCTCTTTGTTTCCTGGACAATAAATATTAAGCACCGGCTACTTAAAGTAATTGAAAGAACGACACAGGGTGAGGCCGCATATCTTATTCAAGGGGTGCTTTTAGGAGAAGAAGATGCCCTTTCTTTGGAGCGAAAACAACAGTTTCGCGATACCGGAACTTTCCATATACTGGCCGTTTCAGGTTTTAACGTAGCTCTGGTCGTAGCGGCATTTTTCTTTGTCATGCGGTTATTGAAATATAAAAAGAAATTCTCCGCAGCCGTCAGCATTGTTTTTGTAATAATCTTTTGTTTTACCACCGGCTGTTCGCCCTCGGTTGTCCGCGCCACAATCATCTGTGTCTTTGCTTTGACTGCCGTGCTTCTGGAACGGGATGCGGATATTGTCAATCTTCTGGCGCTTTCCGCTTTTTTAATGCTCGTTTTTGATCCGTACGCACTTTTTGACATAGGTTTCCAGCTTTCGTATATTGCCACGCTCGGACTTATTCTTCTTGCTCCAAAAATCCAGGAGTATCTCGGTTTTTTACCCGTCTGGCTGGGCGGAGCTATAGCTGTCACCGTGTCAGCCCAATTATTTGTAGCGCCGATTACAGTCCTGTATTTTAATTCTTTCTCCACCCTGACTCTGCCTGCCAATATCTGCATAGCGCCTTTCGTCTGGTTTTCCACCGTAGCCGGATTTTTTCAAGCTGCGTTGGGAACCCTCTTCATACCTCTTGGAAGCGCGGTTGGATATATAAATGCTCTTTGTGTTGCGATAATGTTTAAGGTTGTCGAGTTTTTCTCAAGCTTTTCTTTTTCGGTGCTGCGCTTTTCCTCTCCGGGAATACTCTTCTTCTCGGTCTATTATATTTCCGTACTGGCGCTTGTATATTTTAGAGAACTATACAAGGAAAAACCCGTTTTCAATGCCGTAATTTTTACGTTCCTTTCTGCTGTTATCTGGCTGGCGGTATTTTCTGAAAAAACCGGGATGGAGCTGACTATGGTATCTCTTCGAAACGCAAACGCAGTTCTGGTAACCTCCGGCAAAGCGATTTCGGCTTTATATGTAGACGGTAAAATTGATGCTTATGAAGTAGAAAGAAAGCTCCTCCCGTTAATGCACAAAAAAGGCGTGAATAGTTTAAGCGTACTCGTTTATTCAGCGGAGTTTGAGGATTATGTTTCAGAGTTTCGGCCTCGGGAAACCATAAAGTTAGCGGAGTTGAAAAACAGGAACCTGCGGGTCTCCGGAATGAATGATTCAATGATCTATATCGGGGGAGAAATCATCCTGGGTGGAAGTTATGGTAAGAAAAACTTCTTTATTGACAAGGAAAAGCTTGTTTACGGCTTGGAAAGACAGACAGTATTTTTTAAAGAAGTGAGAAAGAAAGGGGCTTTTATAGCCAAATTTGACGGTAAAACCCGGAAAACTGCGTATTGGAAGTAAAAAAACTGTAACACCTGCCATAGTAAAGTCCTTTAAAAACAAGTAATATCCGAATATTGGTAATAATGTGTTTTATTCGTGGAGTTTTCCCATTTTCTGTTCCGGTTCGCAACTGGAGGGAATTTATCTCCATGTTCGGCGGCTGAATAACTCGCTTCGCTCAAACAATTCAGCCTTTTTTCCGAACATTTCAATAAATTTCTGTACGTTGCTCACAAGTCACAGAAAATAGGAAAATCCCACTCATTTTCCCTCTTGACAATGCGAACATAATACGATATAATACGAACAAAAGCGAACATTGCCAAAACGGGAGAGGAAAATGTTTAAAGAACAGAGGCAGAGTGAGATTCTAAGAGAGATAAAGGATACCAAGGCTGTTGATGCAAAGGTGATCGCA
>Ga0156422_1153_pt2 | contig 19762 bp, 19 predicted proteins | sample RifOxyA2_FD_108065 | JGI IMG/M metagenome (GOLD analysis project Ga0156422, IMG submission 108065) | Candidatus Firestonebacteria bacterium RIFOXYA2_FULL_40_8
ATGATAAGGAATACAAGAACATAGGAAAAAGAAAAAATGTTTTTGACGGAAAGGCTACTTCCGTATATATCCCTGCCGGTTCAAATTTTGTCGTAGAAGCTGTATCTCCCGAACTGGAAGTTGCGATTTGCGGAGCCAAAAGCAAAGCAAAAGGCAGTCCGATGCTGATTACGCCGAATATGGTAAGAAGAAGAATAGTCGGTAAAGCCAACTGGAAAAGGGATGTTTACGATATAGTTTACGAAAAAACCGCCGGTGATAAGATCCTCGTCGGCGAAACCATGACTCCCTCAGGTAACTGGTCCAGCATGCCCCCCCACAGACACGAAAAAGAAGATATGCCAAGGGAATCAAAACACGAAGAAACATATTACTTTAAAATAGACCCCGTTCAGGGCTTCGGTATTCAATGGGTTTACACCGATGATTTCAAACTGAACGAAGTATACGTTTTAAGAGACAACGATCTCGTTGTAATTCCCCGAGGCTATCACCCCGTAGCAGCCGCCCCCGGTTACAGAGTATATTACCTCTGGATCCTGGCCGGCAACAATCGGCTCCTAAGACCCAAAGACGACCCTAAACATAAGTGGATAAAAGAGTTATAGAAAAAGTTTTTTAAAATATAAACCGCATCAGATTATTGTAGGTTATTCGTGGGTTATTGTAGTTGCTCGATTCCCTCCAAAAAGACTGGCGGGCAAGCATCGAGCCTTCTAATTGCATTTGCAATTAGAAGCTTCGCCCGTAATCAGCCATCTACTTTTTGTCTCAGTTTAGGGGGAAACGAATGGGAACATTCCCGGAAAGGAATAAGAATTTAAACAGATTTAACAGGATAGTAAACACATAGCATAAATTCGAACCCACTAATTTTAGACGTGGGTTTTTTGTTTTAAGATGGATATAGAAGCAGAGGAAAGGGTTATTGTGGATAAAAACACCGCTCAAATAATAAAGTTATCTGGTGAAGTTCTTGTGGCTTTATTATTTATTTATACTTTTTTCATCCATTGGAAGCGTAATCGAAACAGATTGGACCAGTTATTTTCCAGATCTTGCTTGGGAAAAGAGTGGAAAGAAAAATATCCGGAGATACCAAAGGAAGAAATACGCAGGTTTCTAGGGGTGTTCGTTGAAAGTTTCAGCTTTCCAAAAGGCAAAAAACTTAACTTTGGACCTAACGATATTTTGATAGATGTATATAGAATTATATATCCGGCAGGGGGTGGCGTAGATAATCTGGAACTTGAAACGTTTGCTGATAATCTTCTGATGGTTTATAGTCTCGATCTTTCAAAATTAAATAACCCGGAAAATAAGTCACTTGGCCAGTTATTTTTGTTGGCTTTGGAAAGCAGGAGGAAAACACAAACAGTGATAGGTGAGTTCGGAACAATTATTTCTCCGGAAGACATGGAAAAAATAAGAAGGTTGTTTTACCTGTCTAAATCTTTGGGAAAAGTAGCGTTTGCTCCGATTATGATTATTAGCGGGTTCTTTGTTGTCACGTATCTTATAGTAGGGCTTATTATGTTATTTCAGGGAGTGATTTTCGAGATGTTGCGTAATTTTTCCGGAACCGCTTCAACTGAAGCACGTCTGTGGTTTATAATACCGGTTCTGGTTTTTCCAACAAGTTTTATAATGTATGTTTCTTCTAAAAAACCCAGCAGGATAATATTCGCCGTTATCGGTGCGCTCCTTGGAACACTTGCATTTCTTTTTACTGCCATGTTAATCTGGGCGCTTTTTGCAGGACAGTTGGAGTTTTCAGCGCATTCTTTACACGTACCTCTTTTACTTGGAGCCTTATGGCTGGGATTTTACAAAGCTGCCGCGGCGTGGCTATATCTAGGAAAATTTAATAAAACAGCACTCAATGATCTTGTTAATGAAGGGAAAAAACAAACAGAAGATAAGAATAGATAATGTTAGGGAAATAAGGATACAAGGTCGTATATAATATAATTATAAGCATCCGCCAGGGGAACCAGCTAGGATTTCACAGGAGGAGCGAAGGGAAGATGAAAAATAAATTAGCAAAGATCAATAAACGATTTTACATTGCGGTGTTTTCAATGCTCTTTTTACTCCTGGATCCTACGTTAGCTCATGCTGATGTTGGGGTGCCGATGATATTCTTAACTTTCCCGGCGATGCTTATTGCTCTGATTCCGGTAATCATTATTGAAGCAATTGTATTTACCAAAATACTTAAGATCAAATTTAGAGCAACTGTGTTGCCATCTGCATTTGCAAACATCGTTTCTACAATTATCGGAATACCGCTTTCATGGCTGTTAATGGTCGAGATCCAAATGAATAGTGGTGGGGGTGGTGCCTATGGTTTATATACAATTTGGCGGAAAGTAATTTCGGTGACCTGGCAAGCGGCATGGCTAATTCCATATGAAGGTGATCTCTGGTGGATGGTTCCAATAGCTGCCGCTGTTGGGCTTATTCCTGCATATTTTTTATCAATATTGATTGAATATTTTATAGTGAAAATGTTTTTTAAGAAAAAAAACAAAGTAAAAGTAAAACAGAGTATCGTAAAAGGGAATTTACTAACTTATGGTCTTTTGCTTTTATGTTGTATGGGAATGTTTGTTTATCAATTAGCAACGCACGATTCAGAGTCAAACTTTATATGGAACACCCCCGAAAGGAAAGCAGTCGAACTCACTAAAAAGATCAAGCTGCAACCAAAGGATCATAGTTTGTATTATGAAAGAAGTAATGTTTGGTGCGAATTGAATAAAACTGATAACGCTATTCGTGATCTAAATAAAGCGATTGAACTCAACCCTCGCTATGAGGATGCATATAGTTTACGGGGTAACATATATTTTAATAAAGGTGAATATGATAAGGCAATAAAGGATTATGATAGTGCAATAAAGATAGACCCGAACTGGGTGCGGATGTATTCAAGCAGGGGTGAGGCTTATAAAAAAGTTGGCAAAATAGAGGAGTCAGAAAACGACCTCAAAATGGCAAAAAAACTGGATAAGAATGAACATAAGGAAGATGATAATATATTTACTATGAATGCAAAACTAATATCCATGATTTGGAAAATGACCATGGGGTATTTTCATAGAAAATAGCCAAGCTTCAAAACAATGCCGAGAGAAGTTCTCAGCTGTCACAGGAGGAATGAAGAAAGAATGAAAAAACATTCATTTTTGGAGCTGATTATGCTGTTTTCGTGTTTAGTGGGCTATTTTTCATTCCTTTGGTCTATAAAAGGGGAAGCAAGTGGCTTTGCTTTTTTGTTCTTCAGTTTTGTATACATTCTTTCTTCGATTTTTGCCGGGACCAGGCTATTCTTGTTTCCAGAGAAGAAACTAGCAGGCAAATTATTGATACATCTAGCCTTGATATTATTACCTGTAATTATTGTAGTTTTGAGTGTTCCAATGTGTATTTATTCTGTTAATACATTGTGGCATCAATTGTTTGTCATGAATATGCATCCGGATATAGAATTATATTTTAGTTCATTATTAATAGTTATTCTATATATACTCGTGCTTCTTCTGTTTTTAATAAATTTTATTAAAACAAATATTATGTATGCCAACAAGATTATGGCGTTGATCTATTTTGATATTGCTGTGTTCGTTTTAGAATTATTGGTTATGATTGTAATCTATCAGTACGAATTTAAATATGGGATAGTTTTAATGGTCGCAAATTTGACTCTTTTTTGTACATTAATATTGTTGGGAGTTTCGGCATTTCGGGGAAAACATTCATTCTTTGGATTCCCAGATAAGAATGAGGTGAAATGAGAAAGCTAAGTAAGTTAAGGATCATTGTTACCATAGCAATTACTATATTAGTCTGTCTTTTATTTATGGCGTATTTTACTTTTAAATATGAAGGTCAGCATGAAGCGGCGCAGAACATACAAAAATGTAAGTTATTGAAAATAGGTATGACGCGTAGTGAAGTAAAAGGTGTTATGCGGTCTACGCCTAAAATTATTGATAGAGATAATTTGACAGAGCAGTGGGTGTTTGAAGCTCCCCGAGCAGCATCAACATTCCCTAGCGTTTTATTTAATAAAAAGACAGGTAAAGCATTTGAAATTATTTGTGATGATTCGTATAGAATAACGGATCCGAAAAGATATGAGGAATTAAAGAAAAATGAAAGCAAAACAGCTATCATCCCAAAGGATTTGGATGATTGTTTTATTGAGTTAAACCGGACTCTCGATTTAAAAGTTATTGAAGAAATTAAGAATAAGGCAGAAAAAGATATGATTGATTATCACATGGGACTTGGAATGTGGATCCGAAATAATTGGATAAGACAAAAAGACTCAAGACTTGGGGCATGGTTTGTTTCAAAGGGAATTCATCATCCTGACGATATGTCCGGGATAATTTTAGATTCCTACTGGCGGCATTTACATAATCATCCTGTAAAACTGGATGAACAAATAAAATATTATCAGGATTATTGGAAGAAAGAAAAATGAAAAAAATAATAAGAATTAACATAATTGCCATGATTACATTATTTGCCATTAGCTATTTATATGGAGATGGCGGTAACGCCATTATAGTTAAATATAGTTCTGATGGTAAATATATCTGCAAATGGGGAAACAAGGGAAATGGAGATGGTGCCTTTTACTATCCGGAAGGGATTGCTATTGACGGCAAAGGCAATGTGTATATTGCAGATAGGAGTTTGTCTCGCATACAAAAGTTTGATTCGAATGGCAAGTATTTGGGTAAATGGGGGAGTCATGGTTCTAAAGATGATCAATTTGATAATCCTATAGGAATTGCTTTAGACGGAAAAGGAAACATTTATGTCGCTGACTGTCGTAACAATAGAATCCAAAAATATAATTCTGATGGGAAGTTTGTAAACAAATTACCAATATCATTTAGCTATCCTGCGAAAATAGCTGTAGACAGCAAAGAAAACTTGTATGTTGCAGACGAAGAAGGTTCACAAATACATATATTCAATCAAGAAGGAAAGTTGTTGAGTAAATGGACCGGAAAGTTTAAAGAACCAATATCAATAGCCATAGATAAAAAAGATAATGTGTACGTAGCGGATAGAAAATCGTCGCGCATACAGCAATATAATGAAAAAAGTAAATATTTACGTGAATTAAAGAATTACGAAAAGGAAGATGGTAATTTTTCTGGTGTAATCGAAATAGCAATAGACAATAACAAAGATATTGTATATGTTTTAGACTGGGGATCTGGGAGAATTCATAAATTTAACTCTGAAGGGAAATTTATTGGAGCGTGGACAAGATATGGGTTCAAACCGGAAGAGATTAGCATTAATCCTGGAAGTTCAATAGCTATTGCTGTTGATAATAATGGGAATGTATATATTGTGGAAACCGGTGAATGTAGCTGTATAATAAACGAGGGGAAATGAACGAATTGAATAGTGAAGAAGTAGCTAAATACGAAATAGAAAACAGAAAGAATCAAATCAATAATAATTTCAAGGCATTATTAATAAAGGTATTAGGTTTTAGTGAGGCCGAGAGCGATATAAATTGTAATAAGTTTAATGACTTGGAAAAAATCAAAATAATATCTGCTTTGAGACTACTTCAATATTCGGAAAACATTAACAAAGAAATTGCTTTTATGGGGGTTTTGGTAAGTATATTTGTTGTTGAATCTTTAGCAGCGAGCGGGAAGCAAGGTAAAAAAGATAAATTTGTTGATTTTATGAAGGAAAATCTTCAAAAAAATGAAAAAATTGAACTACTGAGTCATTTTCTGTTTTCGGACGAGTATAAATTCCGTGAAGGCCCAGTTCTTCCATTAAGGCACGTAATGTTTAAAGAATTTGACTGTGATTGTAAATTTAAAAATAAAAATCTTATTGATAATGTTGATCTTTGCAGTTCTAGTAAAACGAGTCCGCTTTGTTATTGCTTGGAATGGTTAAATCAAAATATAGATAAGTTAGATGGTTATCTGGATACACTGTTAAGATATTTATATGAAATGCGAAGTTCTATTGTTCATGACTCACTTCCAGTACTATTTCTACCACACGAAGAAGGATCTTTAATGGATGCATATTCTATAAATGGTAGCTTTAGATCTTATGAGTCTTATATGGAGCCAAAAGAATACTTTAAAATTATAAAAAATTGTATTAGTCAATATTTAAAAAGACAAAACAGTTAAAGCACCCATTACCCGGGAGGAGCTTGTACGCCCAGCAGATTGGTTCGGTTTTCGCAGGAGGAAGGAAGAAAGATGAAAAATAATATCAGAAAAGTGAAAACGTCTGATAACCTTGAGAAAGCATATTTATATTATGAAAAGGGTGTTCAACTTTCAAGGAATGATGGGAAACACAGAGAAGCGCTTATAGCATTTAGTAAAGTTGAGAAATTGGCTAAAGGAATGTATGATGTGTCATACTGTAAAGCTATTATATATTCAGAACTAAAAAAGCATGAAAATGTGGTAAAGGAGTGTGCTGCTGCGGTTAAAAGAGATCCTCAGCATAAAGCTGCATATGGGTTGCAGGGAAATGCATATCTATTTCTAGAAAAATATAAAGAGGCTCTGCGAAGCTTGAATTCAGCGTTGAAATATAATAAGCATTGCAAGTTTTATTTTGATAGAGGCCTAACGCTTGGGAAGCTTAATAAACATGCCGAAGCAATTAAAGATTTCAATTTAGTGTTAAAAGAATGGCCGAAATTTTCTAACTGTTACTTCAATAGAGGTGTAGCTTACTTCAAGCTTGGAAAAAAAGATAATGCTCTGAAAGATTTTAGGAAAGTACTTGCTCTAGACCCAAAGGATTGTGATGCAAAAGAGTACATAGAAGAACTATAAAAACGAGGGACAGCTGTCCCTCGTTTAACAACAATTAATTAAATAACGGACGGTTGCATATGCGTACTGTAAATATACTTTTAATAATATTGTCGATTATTACGCCAATTATAATAATAGGCGTAATATATTTACTTGTTCCAAAAGTCAGAAAGGTTATAGACGTACACTTTTTGGCGATTTATTATGTATTTTCGATTGCTGCTTTGTGGCTTATAATAGGTATGCTGAATTTATTAAAGTTGATCAAATAAAAATATGAAGATATTTCGAACCGTACTTAAAATATTAGGGATTATTGTGATAGCGCTTGTTGTTGCTATTGCGGCATTGTTGTATTTTACTCGCGATGATTCTGTTGAAAAGCATTGCAGGGATATAATTAAGCATCCCGAAAAGCATCCTGCCTTATATTTTGAAAATTATAACTTTAATAAAAATACTTCACTTTTAGAAAGGATTAAGATTGCACCTGACTTTGTTCTTGACGATCTAAAAAAGCAACAAGTATACGGAAAATATTCTACATATATACCGACTGGGGATGAAAAACTTCTTTTTGAAAAATATTTAAATCTATTGCCAAAGTTAAACAGAGATGTGTTGGCTGCCAAGCTGATAGGAATATATTTTATTAATGATTATGATGGCGGGGGCAGTACAAACTGGGTAATGGATAAAAACAATAATATGTATGTATATATGGTTATTAATTCTGTGCTTTTAAAAGAAGATATTTCGCAGTGGCTTACATACAAAGAAAACTGCTGTTTTATTCCTGGAAATGGAAAAATTGTCGTAAACTGTGGAAGTAAATACAAAGCGCTTCTATATGGATTGTTGCATGAATCAAACCACGTTGTTGATCTGGAATTGGGTATAACACCATATTTAGCTGAAGATGTAAAGTATTTAAGGAAATTGAAAAATAAGAATACGAAATTTACCAAAGATATTTGGTTGGAGTATAATAATCCACATAAGGAATATGATTTTAAAGGAAGGTCAGGTTTGGCATACTATACAATGCGCAGAGTTCTTTTCGATAAAGCATATTATATGAATCTGAGTAAATCTCCGTTTGTTTCATTATATGGCAGTCAAAATTGGGCGGAAGATTTTGCAGATATGGCTACTTTCTATTATCTTACACAAATTCTTAAGCAACCATATGAAATAAAAATATTCGAAGGCGACAATACTACAACTGTTTTTCCAATGCTGTCTGATAAATTAAATGAAAGATTGCCCATTATTCAGAGTTTATATAAATGAACGTGTTATTTGCTTTAATGACAAAGATGAAAGACTGAGGGAAAATGAAACATATAGGAATAAAAAACGTTTTATCATGGAGTATTTTTGGTGTAGGTATTTGTATTCTTAATGTTCTATTATATGCTGTATGGTCCTCAAATGGCATGGATGCGGAAGGCGGGGCGTTTTTGGCTTTAATGATATTTCCCGTTGTTGTATCACTTTTATCGTTCAATCAAATGGTTTCAGGATCGGTTTTCATTGCAATAATCATGAGTTTGCTTTATGCGGTAGTGCCTGCATTAATGGGTTTAATGTATTACAAGATATTTAAGAGAAAGTTTGATGATCTTCATTCATCCTATTTGAAAAGGTGTGTGAAATTTGTTTTAGCAACAGTACTAATTAATTTTATTTTCAATAGTCTACCACTTTTAATAATGATGCTGTCTACCGGTGAATATAAGTTCGGTTTGATGTATTTGATCAAGGGTATAATAATAAATGGTTTGGCCGGTGCATTAATTGGTTCAACCTATATAGTCTTTAAAAAGATCAGCGAAAATAGGAAGAGGGTAAAATGAAAAAGATTAAAGACCGTTTGTTGGTAGTTCCAATATTTATCTTCTCTATATTTGCGCTTGTTTCCTGCGCAACTATTGGGAGTAACGGTGTTGAGGAAGATCCTGATATTAGGTTTATGAAGCACATTGAAGAAGTAAAAATAGGAGATAATGAAAATAGAGTTAAGGAGTTGCTGGGTTCACCAGAAAAAACATATGTAGATAAATATTTAGGTGCAACTGTTTGGAAATATCGCCTTGGTGAATGCTGTTTTGATGATAATAAAACAATAAAATATGTTTTTTCTCCGGTCAAACCTACATGTGGCTATGTGCTCTGGAAGGAAGAAGGTTTTGATAAAATATTGAAAAAGAAATACAAAGAAGATGAATCTTTATCTCAAGGTGAAAAAAACAGCCTTCATGGCTATATTGTACTGGTCTTAAGTGACATCAATGCAAAAGGATTTGACGCGTTTAATAAAAAAGATTATGAAGGAGCCTTAAAAGTATTTAGTGAGGTTGGAAGTAATGAAAACAGTGATTTTGATAGTTGGATGGTTCGTCCTTTTACAAAGGCAAAGGCACATTTAGAATGGATTCGGGGTGATAAGTCTTGGATATATCCTGACAGAAATATCTTGAAAGACAAGATAATTAACGCCCTATTGCATAGCGATAAAGTTGCCTTAGTAAAACTTCAAAGTCCGGTGTTCTATTCGTCGTTATTTCAATCTGAAGGGGGTGCCGTATTAAGAGGAGAATTTAAAGCAATTGAAAATCAAAGTATTATTATTGACAGCATTCTTGAATCAGACAGCACCATGGCTATCGTTACAAAGAATTGGAAATCCATTGACCAATATGGAGTATACATATTTTTTATTAATAAAAGCATTACGCAAGACGGCACATGGGAGTTTAATGACTTATTGGTTGCATCAAAAGATTCTTTATCAGAAGTTGTTGATTATGTTCAGCAAACCTATAAGATGACGTTAAAAAAATATGAAACCCCGTTAAAATAATATTACTGCAGATTGAAAAGCTTTCCAGCTTTTCGGTCTTTCCATTTGAAATATCAGGCTTTTATTGATATAATACCCTAGCGCTTTTAAAGCTTCATTGCTGTTAATTAGCAATTAGTTATCAGTAATTAGTAATTGGATTGGGGAAGTAAGCCGCTAAGCGGCTTGTTTTGATAGGAAGGATATTTTACGACTTTCATTCCATGAAAGTCAGCAAAATATGCTCAGTTGGGAGAGCGTTGCGACTTTCCAAAATGTAAGAATAAAATATTAGGAATGCACGCGGAGTTCTTTATCAACTATTAGAAATTAGTTATAAGTAATCAGTAATTTGGTTGGGGAAGTAGCTCAGTTGGGAGAGCGTTGCCTTCGCAAGGCAGAGGCCGCCGGTTCGATCCCGGTCTTCTCCACCATAAATCTGCGACTCAGATTTATGGTAGAGCAATTGAACAATAGAAAATCGACAATAGAAAAAGGACTTCTATAGCCAAAAAATCGGCTATGAAGGGTAGAAAGAATAGAGATAATAGGGTTCAATTGCGTTCTAATGTTCTATTGTCTATTGCTCAAAAACAGCGTTAAGAAAAATAATAAATTATTCAAGATTTAACTTTACGAACCTTATCTCGCTTTGTCAACGGATGTTGACAATGATATATATCTTCATAGCGAGAAAAGCTTTGCTTACAAACTTTAAAAACCTTATAAACGGTTTCTCAGGAGAAACATGTCTTATCTCGTACTAGCCCGGAAATACCGTCCGCAGACGTTCGATGAAGTTATCGGGCAGGAGTATATTACTAAGACCCTTAAGAATGCGATTGAATCCAAAAGGATCGCGCATTCTTTTTTATTTTTCGGACCTCGGGGGGTCGGAAAGACCAGTATAGCCAGGATCCTTGCCAAGGCGATAAACTGCGAGAACGGGCCGACGGCAACACCCTGCAATAAATGTTCGCACTGCACCGAAATAACCGCGGGTATCTCCACTGATATAATAGAAATTGACGGTGCTTCCAATAGGGGTATTGACGAGATACGGGACCTTCGCGAGAAAGTAAGATACATGCCTGCGAGAGGGCGTTATAAAGTATATATTATTGACGAAGTCCACATGCTCACCAATGAAGCGTTCAATGCACTGCTTAAAACCCTGGAAGAACCGCCCGAGCATGTAAAATTTATTTTTGCAACTACGGAGATGGATCAGGTTCCGGCAACAATTGCTTCGCGGTGCCAGAAGTATAATTTCAGAAAACTGACCGTGGCGGAAATTGTCGGGCTTCTTTCGACGATACTTAAAAAAGAAAAGATCAATGTGGACCAGCGGGTCCTTACGGTAATAGCGCGTAACTCTGACGGGGCGCTCCGTGATGCGGAATCTATTCTGGATCAGGTCATTTCCTATTCGGAAGGGGAAGTAAAACTTGAAGATGTGGAAAAACTCCTTGAATCCGTTAACCGGGAGATGCTTGCCTCTTTTTCGAAGATGCTTATCGATAAAAATACCCAGGGCGCATTAAAGCTCGTCGATGATATTTACCGTGTGGGTTATGACCCGGTGTTATTCACCAAGTATCTTGCTGAGTATTTCAGGAACCTTCTTATTGTCAAGCTGACCAAATCTCCCGAGGATTTTATGGAGATGATAGACCCGGAAGAGATAAAGGGGTTGAAACTCCTTGTTCCGACCGTGACGGAAACCAAAATAATTAACACGATAAAGATACTGACCGAGCTTTTAGAGAGCATGAAATACAGCTCGTATCAAAGGGTTTTAATAGAGATTGCATGCGTAAAGATAACAAGAATGGACAGTTTACTCAGTTTGCCTGAAGTTATTAACCGCCTGGAAAGTATTTCCGCCGGCGGTGCTTCAGCTCAAATAACGGAAAGTTCAGCGCCTGAAACGGAGAGCACTGCTTCTGATGTAAAAGAGATACTGGAAACACCCGTGGCAAAAACGCCGGAAAAAGGCGGGGGTTTTTCCGATATAGAAGAAGTGGATATCACTGGGGACAGCCGGGAGAATCTTGAAAGGATAATAAAAAACTGGCCGGTTTTTGTTGAAGCTATGAAAGCCAAAAGCAGAGCGTTATCACCTTCTCTGGCTTCGGTAACACCGTATAAGGTGGAGAATAATAAAGTCTATGTGAAGGCGCCGAATGAATTTGTAAGAGACAGTATAACCACCGGCGCGGTGCAGATAAAAGAAGTGTTTAAAGAAACATTTAAAATTGTTATGGAAATCGTACCATCCCTGGAAAAAGCGGTACCTGCCGGCGCTAAAACAGATAAAGCGCCCGCGGTGCATAAACCCCAGACTGAAAACAGGGTACCCGCAAACGCAGAAGTTAAAACCGCCAAAGATATGTTCGGCGGTAGAATTCTAAAGAAAGAAGAACATGGAAAGATTTAGCGCGAACTCACTCGAAAAATTAATTAACGAGCTCGGGAAGCTCCCGGGTATCGGCCCCAAGTCAGCCCAACGCTTGGCCTACCATATATTAAAATCCGGTAAAGAAGATATTGATAACCTCGCCCGCGCGATGGCGGAAGTAAAAGAAAAAGTCAGGTATTGTTCAAAATGCTACAACATTACGGAGTCCGATCCCTGCCCCGTTTGCAGTTCAAACAAAAGAAACAAAAATGTTATCTGCATAGTGGAAGAACCGCTGGATATTCTTTCGCTGGAAAAAACCGGTTCATTTAACGGCGTTTATCATGTCCTCATGGGAAGTATCTCTCCCCTTGACGGTATCGGCCCAGAAGATCTGAAGATAAAAGAGCTTCTTAGAAGGATAGAACCGGAAAAAATCTCCGAAGTCATCATCGCCACAAATCCCGACGTAGAAGGCGAAGCCACTGCGTTATTCCTGAGTAAAATCCTGAAACCCTTAGGCGTAAAAGTATACCGTCTGGCTCTTGGCATCCCTATGGGTGCTTCGCTTGAATACACGGATGAAGTAACGCTGGCAAGGGCACTGGAAGGAAAACGCGAGATCTGAAAAGATCGAGGCTTGGATGGTTGGATGTTTAGAGGTTTGGCAAAAGCAAGTAGTAAGTTAAGCAAAGAAAAATTACGATTGACGATTGAGACTGTGTCATAATGTAGTTGCCTGATTCCCTCCAAAAAGATTGGCGGGCAAATAAGCATCAGGCGCAAAAGGTACGCTCGATTAATCGAGTAACTACAATCTATTGTGATATGTCAAATCGAAAATGAGGTTGCAACACAGTTTTGATTGACAATCTGGAAAAACGTCCGCCAAGATAATAAATACCACTTGCCTTGTTGTCCCGGGCTAAGACCTCCCAAAATAATTTACAAAAATCCCTTGACAAAATAAAAATGTATGTTATACTGTATTACATAAGTAGTACAGTGATACAGTGGAGGCGGGTTAATGTACATTGAAGTAAATCCAAATAGCGGTCTGCCGATATTCCTGCAGATAAAAAACCAGGTGAAAAGGATGATTGCAGCCGGGATGTTAAAGAAAGATGAGCCGGTAACTTCTGTCCGCCAGCTTGCCCTGGAACTCAGAGTAAATCCGAACACTATCGCAAAAGCCTATAGAGAGCTGGAATTAGAAGGTTTTCTATATACTCAGAGGGGAAGGGGAGTTTTTGTTGCAGGTAAGTCAGATAAAACATCTACACTCAGTAAAGATGAAAGGATAAAATCTATTTCCTCGTTAGCCGATCAGATCGCAGTAGAAGCTTTTCACCTTGGGCTGAGTAAAGAAGATATAGAGAAATTACTAAAAGAGAAGTTCAAAAAGCTGGAGAAATAGGAGGTTTTATGGGTGAAAATGTTATTACAATAAAAGACCTTAAAAAGGTTTATGGCCTGCAAAATGCCGTTAACGGTCTGAATTTAAACGTTCCGAAGGGAAGTGTTTACGGGTTTTTAGGAAGGAACGGCGCCGGGAAGACTACTACAATTAAGATACTTCTTGGTTTATTAAGCGCTAAATCCGGCGAGGTAAACGTGCTGGGGTATAACCCGAAAAATGAAAAAGAAGCAGTCGAGATAAGAAAAAGAACGGGTTACGTTTCTGAAAATCAGAAGATGTATGACAATATGAAAATAAAAGAAATCATATCTTTCACGAAAAGTTTTTACAAAACCTGGGATGACAAGCTGGCGGCGGAGTTTTTAAAGCGCTTTAATTTGGACGAAAAGAAAAAACTGAGTGAGCTTTCACGCGGTATGTACGCGCAGGTAGCGCTGCTCCTTGCGCTTGCGTTTAAACCTGAACTTCTGGTACTGGATGAGCCGACAGGCAGTCTGGATGCTATCGTGAGAAGGGATTTTCTTGAAAGTGTCGTAAGCCTGATACAGGAGGAAGGGAGAACAGTTTTTTTCTCCTCGCACCAGATAAACGAAGTGGAAAGGGTCTCCGACTGGGTGGGAATAATAGAAGCCGGAAAACTTCTTGTTTCGGCGCCTATAGATGAGCTGAAAACAAAGACAAAAAGGATACGCTCGGTTTTTAAAGAAAAGGCGCCGGAAGTCAATTTTGGAGGAATAATATGTAAAAAAGCAGACGGAAGGGAGCTTGTGACTATTGTAGAAAACTTTGGGGAAGAAATCTTAAGTAAGATAAAAAAAGAAAAACCGGAATCCCTTGACGTGTACGATATGAACCTGGAAGAAATATTTGTAGCCTACGCCGGAGGAAGGATATGAAAGGGCTGCTTAAAATATTTACGAAAGATATTTTAAAGTTATCCTTATGGTTTATTGCCGTTTCCTTAATGGTATTCTTCGCAGCTAAAAATAATTTCTTTCTTTCTCTTGGAATAATGGTTTGTTTTTCTCTTGTAGCGGGAGTTTATGTTTTCGGGACGGAGAAAGAAACAAATTCCCTGATATTTACTGAATCCCTTCCGGCGACAAAAAAACAGATATGGCTTGCGAAAACAGCTGTAATCATTACTTTTACAATCATTTTAATACTCTTGTTGAACTATATAAAGCCGTCTTATAAAAACCTGTACTTTAAGATGCCTCCATACATCGAAAATGGAGTGAACATAGAATTAAAATCAGAAATTATATATATAATAACAAGTATGCTTGTGTTTTCGTCTGCACTGTCATATTGTATCTCTACTGTGATGAAAAGGACATTGTCATGTGTTTTAATGTCCGTTTTAATGTGGATTTTAGCGGAATGGACATTCTATACCATGTGTTATTACGGTTCAGGTGTGTATGAAATATTCGAAAGTGCAAATGATATCCACTTTTCTGTTTCTTTGGCGTTTAGACGCGTCTATGATGCTGGAAACGATGCAAATTTGCTTCATTTATATCAATCTTTTGCAAAACAATACTACGAACAAATGATAATCGCAATTGATCTTGCCAAAACATATTTTGTGGCAACGATGATATTTTCAAATCTTGTACTGTCCTTACTGTGCTATTATTTGTCTTTCAAATTCTACACGGAAAGAAGGGGGTAAAGTGATAAACGTTCAGCTGATAATAAAAGAATTGAAAGGCATAAAAAACATCCTTTATGCCGGACTGGCAATTATCCTCGCATATCCCGTTCTCGGTTTTATACTCGGATCCAAGAGCGAATCTTTTAAATACCTCTATTCCGTGCATCCTTTTATCATTATGATACTAATACTGACGGTCGGTATTTTAATAGTAGGCGGGGAGAAAGAGTCCAAAACAACAGACTTTCTTATGTCTAAACCGTTAAGCAGAATAAAGATATTTACAAATAAGTTAGTTGTTTTTGCTGGTATTACTGTTGCTATTGGCTTATTAGTCACAATAACTATGGTCGGAATGAAAAATGCAGGTTTCAGTGTTTTTGAAATAGCATTATTTTATAAAGACGGAAGCATTGCCCTGCTTTGGGAGTTCCTGCTGCTTATTTTTGCTACAGCAATTTTCTTCGGGACTTTTTCTAAAGATACGCTTAACGCCTTATTGTCCGCAATTTTTGGTGATGTATTATTATCGTATTTGCTGCTGACAGGTAAATATCTGAAAGAAGAAAGAACCCATTTCTATTCCTGGGAAGAATCAAAATATTTTGAGCGGATAGTAGATATTCTAAGTAATAATGCCACGTACACTTTCTCGGCAGTTCTGTTTTTACTCGCATTATACACCTTTGCTAATAAAAAAGCGGAAGGATTAAAGGATAAGTCAATTGCCGGTATTATATTGTTTCTATTGGCGGCCCTGTTTCTTGCTGTCATGCCAAAATCCCCTGAAATAGCGGAAAAAGCATTTTATATTACTCTCGATATTTATGGTTGGATAATACTCTGTTTATTCCTGGTTGCAACTGTTTTGATATTCCTGCTAAAAGTATTGGCCGGGAAAAGAAAAGAGAGCTTGAAAAGCAAGAAATATCTTTTAGTTATTACGATCACTTTAGTATTTTCGGCAGTTAGCATTGATTATGTTGATACAAATATTAAAAAAATGAAGGTGCAGGAATATGAAAGAATAGCTCAAAACAAAGGCTATAAATTATCCGAAGAAGAGTTTTGCGAAAAGTATTATCATTTTCCGTTTGAAAAAACAAGAAGAGAGCTAAATTTTTCTGAAAAAGCAATAACAGCTTATCAGTGTCATATAAAAGGTAATGTCAAAATATTTGACAGGAAAGAGCTCCAAAAAGACCCTGATCTAAAAGCGGAATTTACAAATCCGTACAAGTTTAAAATAAATGGAGTGGAAGTTTTACTAGTTGCGAACCGGTACATAGATAAGACGGCTCCGCATGATGGAAAGAGCAATATAGGAAAAATAGGCGAAAAAATATACGGAAATTGTGAATATGCTTTGGCCGGTCAAAAGATTAAAGAAAAAGAAGAAACAAAAATAGAGAAATTACTCATAGATAATGACTGTCCGAGGGAGCTTGTGCAGATGTACCTTGCCTCCCGTTCTGATGAAATAAAGTTTTTTGATTATTTTGCTGCACTGGACAAAATAGATGCATCGGAACTGAAAAAGATCAAATCAAAAATTACCGCATATAATCTTGGTATTTTTACAAATGCGTTTGAAACCTTCATCGTGAAGATGAAATATGATGGTTCCTTTAAAGCTGACTCCGGCTATGAAAAAATGCTAAATGCATGTATGAAATATATTTATAATGCTTGTGATTATTCCGAGAAGATGGAGACGTTAGACTTGAACAGCAATTCAACCTGGATGGTTCTTGATCTTTTAGTAAAAATTAATAGTGCCGGCTGTAGAATAATGGGGCCCGTCAAGGAGAATCCAAAAAAGTATCTCTTACTTCTTGAAAAAACAAACGAGAAGCTTAGTGGAAAATATTACGAAGCAATTAAAAATAATTATTTACGTGAGAATATGCTTAAACAAAAAGATTACGACAAATACTTCACGGCTACACGCTTAAAAAGCGAGTACGGGGAGTATATTGGCAAAAAAGCATTACTAACGGAAAGAGCAGTTGATTATAAAAATTTTCTTGAAACAATGGAGTTAATGGAGGCGAAAAAAAGCGGAAAAAATAATTATGTCATGCTGCACGTTGCGAATTTAATATTTCAGGCTTCCTATCCGTTGTGGATTGCTGAGCAAAATTGTGGAAACAGGACAAATAAAGAGTATATCAACTGGCTGAAAAAAAAGATCAAACTAAAAATCCAGATAACAGAAGCTGATTTAATTTTGGTAGGAGGAAAATGAATTTACTTTACAAATAATCGCTGCCTGAAAAGTTTAATAACCCCTGATTAAAACAGCCCTTATATTCAATCTGATATTATTATCGTTTGACTTTCCCCTTTTTTTAAGTTATCATTCTATATCATTAGGGTGAAAGAGGTTCCCTGCATTTATTAACAGTTATTTTACTATGACCTATGAGGTGGAATGTGAAAAAAATTGTTTGTATGCTTGTTATTTCCGCGGCTCTGTCGTTTTCCGCACAGTGGACGATAACGGAAATACCTACTGAGGTGTGTAATTATCTGGATGAGACGGAAATTGTATCCTACGGAGCTTTAAAATATTTTATCACGGCTGAATATGACTCGTCGGCTTCTGCGTATAAAGTATTTCTTTTTACCGGCAACGGCACAAGCTGGAGCGGGAATCCGGTGGAACAGCTGGCTGCTGCTGAATACTCATGGGGCGGAGCGCACAATATCGCGATTGGTAAAAATGGAAACATTCATCTGGCCTATATTACAATGAAGGATCTGGGTTCCTCTTATGAGTATAATTTAAAATATGCGAAATGGAACGGAATTTCCTGGACCTCGACAACATTAATAAGCGCAGCCAGTTCTCTGTCGGATCCTGCAATTGCAGTTAATGTGACGGACGATGCCGCGCATCTGGTTTATGATGACAATTCCGGCTCGCTGAAATACAGAAATAATCAGGGCGGAAGTTTTAATGCTCCGGAAAATATCAACGCCTATTATTATACGCCTGCCATTACCTGTGACGTTTCCGGAAATGTGACAATTGGCGCTCATTCCTCCGGCGGCGGGTTCGGCATTTATAGAAAAGTACTTGGCTCCTGGGCGGAGGTCGGAAATATTCCGGGAATTAATTATAGCAGCTATATGGATCTCCTTACGTATGGGGGCCTTGTATACGTACCTTTCTATGATTATGTAAACGAAGATGTAAAATGCGGTATTTATAACGGAAGTACTTCGTCTGTTGTAGATGTAGACGTCGGGGAATCAAAAGTCGGCTATTATCTAAAAGGCGCCATTGACAGCAAGGGCGTGGTTCATCTGGCTTATGCCGATTCTTCTTTTGATGATTTGAAATATGCAAAGTCAACTTCCTCGGGCGGCTGGACCGTTCAGGTTCTTGATTCAACCGGTAAAGTTGGTTATGCTTCGGCAATTTGCATAGGACAAAGCGACTCCATTCATATAATTTACAATGATCAAACAAATATGCGGGCGAAGTATGCATATGCTTCCTCAACCTCGACGGTGACTACCGGTACCAACATTCCTCCGGATGTGACTTTGATAAATACCCTTGTTAAGCCTCTGAGCAATGAAAATGTCGAAGTGAAAGTTGACGTAAACTCTTCCGGGAATCTGAAAATTTCGCTTTATTCAATACAGAGCAAACTGATTAAAGTGCTGGTCGATGAAACGAAAGATATCGGCAGGTACTCCTATTATTGGAACGGTACAAACACCGGAGGGGAGACAATTTCCAGCGGATTGTATCTGGTCATCATAGAAAATGGCGGCGTCAGATTGACTAAAAAAGTGGTGGTGGTAAAATGAAAACATTTATAATTCTCGTCTTAACAATGCTCCTGACTGTGTCAACATACGCGGGTGTCGGAACTGCCGGAGGGTTTATGCTTGATACCTGTCCGGGCGCCAGACCTTCCGCGAGAGGCGGGGCTTTTGTTGCCGCTTCAGATGTCTATTCTATAAATTATAATCCGGGAGCGCTGGCGGATATAGAAAATATGCAGGTTGGCGCTATGTATATAAAAGGGGTACTGGATACCGGATATGAGTACGGGGCTTTTGTAACACCTCTTAAGGGTCTCGGCGTTTTTGGTATCAGTGTTTTTGCTTTTCAGGGCGGGAGTATGGACGTGATAGACTCTCTTGGAAATTCCGTGGTCAGATCGGCGCAGAACGACTATCTTTTCTCCGGCGCGTTCGGTATGAAAAATATTCTTATGAAAAATCTTAATCTTGGTGTGACGGTAAAATACCTGATGTCTTCGCTTGTGGAAACCTACAACGCCGCCACCCTCACGTTCGATATCGGCGGTACCTATAAAATGGAAAATTTGATCCTGGGTTTTGCCGGGTATAATATTATAGGGTCTCTTAAGTATATAGATTATGAAGACAAACTGCCGCGTTCCGGAAGAGTCGGCGCGGAATACCTATTTGCGCTAAATCCCGAACATGACCTCACGGTCTCGGTTGACAGCTCTTATGATAATGAAAGGACCTTTAAGGTGTTTACGGGCCTGGAGTACTCTTATCAAAAAACATTTTTTGGAAGATTGGGCTACCGTGTTAACGACGG
>Ga0156422_1167_pt2 | contig 19292 bp, 15 predicted proteins | sample RifOxyA2_FD_108065 | JGI IMG/M metagenome (GOLD analysis project Ga0156422, IMG submission 108065) | Candidatus Firestonebacteria bacterium RIFOXYA2_FULL_40_8
CCCTATCAACAGGATAAACACCCGGTCGAACCCACGATGACCCCGCCTTACGGTGTTGTTAATTGCTGGCAGCAGCTCCCGGGTTTTCCTTACCGCGGTGGCATGGTTTTCTTAACCGGCAGTATCGCCTACGGCCTTCGCATGGTGTACGACTGGATGTTCGGAATAAAACCCCGGCTGAATGGCCTGGTAATAGATCCGTGTATTCCTAAAACTTTTAAAAAACTGGAGTCAGAGTTCAAATGGCTTGACGGCCGTGTCCATCTGACAATCCGGAATCCCAATAAGTCAGAGTGCAATGTCAAAACCATGACCGTCGACGGAAAACAAGTCAGTTCAACAACCATTGACCCTTTCAGTCGCAGAAAACTTTTTGCAGCCCCCGACGCACTTTTAAAAACAAAAGGAACACACGAAATAGTTGTGACGCTTTAGCATAACAAGAAGAAATTAACATGCTTAAAAAAATCCTGTTCGCAGTATTTTGCGCCATAGTTCTTTCCGGTTGCTACTATACCATCGAGCCGATATATACGGAAAAGGATATTGTCACCGATGATGCCATCGTAGGAAATTGGGGACGGAAAGAAAGTAATGAAAAGTGGTCGTTTATGAAGGATGAGTACAAAAGAACATACAGCTCTGAATATATCGAAAATAATGGAAGAACGGCGAGTCCCTTTAATGTAACCCTTGTAAAGATAGGAAAGTACAAATATTTAGATATGTTTGCTGATAGTAAAAATGTTGAAAACCAGAACAGTACGTTTAAAAGTATGCTTTTAGGATGTCATAATTATATAAGATACACCGTGGAAAATGATAAGTTAATCTTTGTTAATTATAATCTTAACTGGCTTGAAAAAAAACTAAGTAACAAAGAGTTGGATCTTCATTATTTCAAAAGAGAAGGCGGATATTTTTTCTCAGATTCAACCGAAAACCTCCAAAAAGCAATTATTTCATTGGAAGATAAAAAAGAAGCATTTAATGACGAAACTTATATTCTGGAAAGAATAAAGTAGATTATAGAAATACAAGTGAGATGAGAATGGAAAAGCTGATTAAAATATCAAAGACGGCGAGTACATTGCTTCGCGTTGTTTATGGTTTCATAGTTATTGGCTTAATTGTTATTTTTATATGGTCTGATACCAGTTCGATGACAGTAAAAATAAGGAGAGAAATCAACAGTACTTTATTTGGCTCTATTGATGATACTTTGCATAAAAAGAAATATGCCGGATATCATGGTGTGGAGCCGCAGGGAATATTAAGAATATTAAGAAAGCCAGGGGTAAAGACTTCGTCCATCCTGTCATTTCTTAATAATGACCAAAAGACTTCTCTTGAACAGTTGAATAAATATGTAAGCGCTAATAGCGATATGAAAATAAATTATGATTATGAAAAAAAAGAAGTAGATTTGGATGGTGATAGAAAAAACGAAATATTCTATATGTTTGGAGCTCGTAATGATAATATTGTTTTAACAGAACAGAAAGGGAGAGTCTATTATCTTAATTTTGGTACTTTCATTTATAGCGGTTTTATAGACGTTCTTAAAATCAAAGATACAAGAAAAAACGTTGCATTGATACTTTCTACAGGAACAAATGGTTTGAACAGTGAATTAATGTATCTGATTGGGCTGAAAAACGGAAAACCCGAGATAACTTTTTGTACCGCTGAAAGTTATAAATGTGAATTAATAGATCTTGATAAAGATGGCGTCAATGAAATATTATGTAATAGTAAAAATTATTCTTGGCCTATTATATATAAATGGAGCGGTGAAACATTTATGGATTCTTCACTTAGCTTTCCAGAAATACTTATAACGTCATATAAGGAATTACTAAATACTGAAAGTATAGGCAAAATAAATGAGTCTTTGAGTTCACAATCTAAAGAGTATAAACTGTTCTGGGAGCAAAATCTATTACCCTTATATAAGAAATCAAACAAATCAGAAAGCAAAAACATAAAATAGTTAATATTTAACTAAAATGCTCTAAACTGTGTTATCTTCCTATCCATCCGTGTCATATTCTCAAAAATCCGCTCTTATCTTGTATCAGTGTAATCTTCAAGAACTGTAATCAGTGGAATCGAACCCGAAAATCATCAATTATAAGCTCTTTTTCTATTTCGGGTTCACAGAATTCATATTGTTTTTTCAATCAAAGTACTATATAATACTAATATGAAATGCCCTTTTTGTAATTTCAGAAATGACAAGGTTTTGGACTCTCGTGAGAGTAAAGACGGCAAGTCGGTAAGACGCCGGCGCGAATGTCTCAAATGCTCAAAACGCTTTACTACTTATGAACAAGTCGAGCAAATTATGCCTGTGGTGGTCAAAAAAGACGGCAGACGTGAGACGTTTGACAGGTTCAAGATACTTAATGGTATTAAAAAGGCGTGTGAAAAACGGCCTGTTTCTATGGCGGCGATGGAAAATGTAGTTCAGGAAATAGAAAAAGAAGTTCATAACCGTATGGATAAAGAAATAAGCGGTGTGGCGCTTGGCGACCTTGTAATGGTGCAGTTAAAAAAACTCGATCATGTTGCTTATGTCCGTTTTGCCTCGGTGTACAGACAGTTTAAAGATATCGGCGAATTCGTTGATGAAATAAAGAAATTGCTCGGGTAAAGGGGGGTTGACTTATGACGGTTTCAATGAAAAAGAAACTTGCTCAGATGCTTGTTGATGAGGAAATCATAACGGACGCCCAGCTTCAAGAAGCTCTCAAAGAGTCCAAAGCCCAGGATATTCGTTTAGAACAGGCAATTGTAAAACTGGGTTATATCACCGATGATGTGCTCATGGCCTTTATGGGCACCCAGATGGGTATACCTACCGTGAGTTTAAGCGAGCAGGGTGATATTGATGCCGCAGTTGTTAAACTTATTCCCGAAAACGTCTGCCAGAGACAAGTCCTCGTAGCCATTGCCAAAAAAGGAAATACTCTTACGGTAGCTATGTCTGATCCTTTGAATGTTTCTGCAATAGATGACATCCGTTTAATGACCGGTTTTGAAGTTACCCCGGTGCTTGCCAGTGAAAATGAAATTAAAGCAATGGTCCAAAAGATGTTCAGCAATACCTCCGCTGAAATGGAAGAAGCCATGAAGGACCTGGCAAATGTGGATGAAGTCGAGGTTGTCGCTGCCGAAGATGAGATAGATGCTGCCAAGCTGGCTGCTGCTTCCGAAGACGCGCCTATCGTAAAACTCGTAAATGCCATGTTAAGCCGGGCTATTGAAGAAAAGGCCTCTGATATTCACCTTGAGATCTACGAGAAGATCACCAGAATGCGTTACCGTATTGACGGTGTTCTTCACGAAAGACCGGCTCCGCCCCGAAAAATTTACGCGGCGCTGGTTTCCCGTATAAAAATTATTTCCGAACTCGACATTGCGGAAAGAAGAAAACCCCAGGACGGACGTTGTAAAATTAAAGTATCCGGTAAAGAAGTGGATATGCGTGTTTCCGTTCTTCCGACGGGTTTTGGCGAAAAGGTCGTTATCCGTGTTCTTGATACTACCAACCTGCAATTAGATCTGGCCCAGCTCGGATTTGAGCCTGATATTTTACAGCTTTATAAAAAGAATGTTGACGCGCCTTACGGCATGATCCTGGTGACAGGCCCTACCGGTTCAGGAAAATCCGTGACGCTTTTCTCCACGCTCGCGCTCCTAAATTATCCCGATGTAAATATCGTAACTATAGAAGATCCTATCGAGTTCGTGACGCAGGGTGTTAATCAGGTCATGGTTAATAATAAGGCCGGGCTTAACTTTGCAAGCGGTCTTAAATCCTTCCTCCGTCAGGACCCGGATATTATTCTGGTCGGTGAAATCAGAGACTCTGAAACCGCGCTTATCGCCATTAACGCCGCGCTTACCGGCCACCTGGTGCTATCAACTTTACATACCAATGACGCGCCGCAGGCCACAACCCGTCTAAATAATATGGGCGTTGAGCCGTTCCTTATAACCTCTTCACTTATCATGGTTATAGCCCAGCGTCTTGTCAGGAAAATTTGTCCGAAATGTAAAGAAGCGTATGAAGTTTCTCCCGAGGTTCTCGAAGATCTTAACATTAAAGCTGCGGAAGGCGAAAAGGTTGTCTTTTACCGCGGGCTTGGCTGCCCAAATTGTGCCAATACCGGATATAAGGGCCGGGCGGCTATTTACGAAGTTATGGTCATGAATGATGAAATAAGAAAAATGATTTTAAAACGCGCTTCCGGTACGGACATAAAGAAAATTGCTATAGAAACAGGCATGATCACCTTAAGAGAAGCAGGCATAAGAAAAGTAAGAGCCGGCGGTACCAGTATAGAAGAGTTGTTAAGAACCACGTCATCAGATTGATCAGGGAGGCACAATGGCATCAGCTACGATAAATGATCTGCTCAGACTATTATTTGATAAAAATGCATCTGACTTGCATATTACCGCGGGTTCGCCGCCGGTACTCCGAATTGACGGGGATATTATACCTACCGAATTGGATAAACTTACACCGGAGACATGTCAGGATCTTATTTACGGCGTACTCACGGATGATCAGAAAGAAAAATTTGAGAAGGAAAATGAACTTGACCTGGCGTTTGGCGTAAAGGGACTCGGCAGGGTCAGAATGAATGTTTTCAGACAGAGAGGCGCGGTTGCTACGGTGCTTCGTAACATTCCCTCCAGAATCCCTACGTTTGAAGAGCTGGGCTTACCTGAAGTTGTAACGAAAACCGTGGTAAAACTTCCTAAAGGACTTGTTTTAGTTACCGGTCCTACCGGTTCGGGTAAATCAACAACGATTGCTTCCATAATTGATTATATTAACGGGGACAGAAAAGGCCATATTATCACGGTCGAAGATCCTATAGAATATGTGTATCATCATAAAAATTGCATTGTGAATCAGAGAGAAATTGGGGTTGATACTCCGAATTTTACTTCCGCGCTCCGGCACATACTCAGGCAGGACCCGGATGTAATAGTTATCGGCGAAATGAGAGATCTGGAAACCATCCAGGCGGCGCTTTCTATAAGTGAAACCGGACACTTGGTTTTCGGTACGCTTCATACCACGGATGCTGTGCAGTCGATCAACCGTATTATTGACGTCTTTCCTCCGCACCAGCAGCAGCAGGTAAGGACCCAGCTTTCTTTTGTGCTCCAGGCCGTGCTTTCCCAGTCGCTGCTTCCCAAGGCTTATTCCGGCGGGCGTGTTGCCGCCATTGAAGTCATGATGCCTAACTCGGCAATACGTAATTTGATCCGTGAGGATAAAGTACATCAGATCTACTCTACCATGCAGACTTCCGGTGAATCAGGGATGCAGACTTTAAATCAAGCGTTATTTAACCTTTATCAAAAGCAGATGGTTACCTATAATGAGATAATGCTTGCCTCTACAGATACAAAAGATCTTGAGAGAATGGCCAAAGGTATTTAGGAGAAACGATGGGAGTATTTAGCTATAAAGCAAAAACCGCAACCGGTGCCCAGGTTGCGGGTACCATGGAAGCCGATAATGAAAAAGTGCTTGCGGCGAAATTAAAAGCTCAAAAGCTTTCTTTAATTTCCGCTGTTGCAGAAAAAAAGAAAAAACTTGCAGGAAGGGGCGGTAAGGTAACCGTAAAAGACCTTAGCGTTTTTGCAAGACAGTTTGCTACTATGATCTCCGCCGGCGTGCCGGTTCTGCAGTCTTTAAATATTATTTATGATCAGGTGGAAAGCAGAAAATTAAAAGAATGCGTAGGGAAAATCAGAGATGATATCAGTCAGGGACAAACGCTTTCTGATGCTCTGGGAAAACATCCTGATATCTTTTCCAGCTTATTTGTCAACATGGTGAAAGCGGGAGAAACCGGAGGTATTTTGGACGGCATACTCCAGCGTCTTTCTACTTATCTTGAAAAAGAAGACGGCTTAAAAAGAAAGGTCAAATCGGCTATGACCTATCCCGTGATGGTTCTTTCCGTGGCTATCGGTGTTACCGTCTTCCTTATGGTTGCTGTTATTCCGACGTTTAAATCCACGTTTGACAGTTTTGGCAAGGAATTACCTGCGCCGACATTGGCGGTTATCGCCATCTCTGAATTTCTCCAGGCATTTTTCAGGCCTCCGCAGATATTTATTGAAGCCGCTATTATTGGCGGCGGTGTTTACGCTATAAAAAGATATTTAAAAACAAGAGCCGGTCTTTTAATGTGGCATAGTATTCAGTTAAAAGCTCCCATGTTCGGTATACTGGTGAAAAAAGTTGCAGTTGCGAAATTTGCCAGAACTCTCGGTACGCTTATTAAATCCGGCGTTGCCATACTTGAAGCGCTGGAAATAACCGCAAAAACCTCGGGTAATCTGGTGGTTGAAGAAGCTATTTTTAAAGCCAGAGCGGCCATAAGAGAAGGTGAAAATATTACCGGACCTTTAAAAGAAGCGGGTATTTTCCCTCCGATGATCATACAGATGGTTTCCGTCGGAGAAGAGACCGGAACAATAGACGATATGTTAATCAGATGCGCGGATTTTTATGATGACGAAGTTGACACTGCGGTAGGAGGCCTGACTTCCATGCTGGAGCCTCTCATTATGGCGTTCCTCGGAATAGTGATCGGCGGTATTGTGGTTGCCATGTTCATGCCGATGTTCTCCATGAGCGACGCCGTAGGTTGAAGAAAGAGAAAGGTATTCAAATATGAATTCGAGTTCGGTAATTATTAAAAAAGACCTGGAGCGGATAAATGGGAAGTTACTTTCCATTGCGGACCGGGTTGAAAAATTTGTCCCCGGAATTAAAGATAAATTATTCAGCGGGGGTAAAAAACTCCGCCCTTCGCTGCTCATGCTGGCCTACAGGGTCGTTAACTCAAAAGTTGAAAAAAGTCATTTTAAACAGGCGCTTGATTTCGCGGCAGTCATCGAAATGCTGCATAATGCCTCTCTTCTTCATGATGATGTAATAGAAAGCGCGCCGCTTCGCAGGGGGAAAGAGACGGTTAACTCCCTGTACGGCAATAAAAAAGCGGTTCTGGCAGGGGATCTTCTGACTGCGTTTTCCATCTCTCTTCTTTACGGGCTGGAAAATTCAAAAATAGTGGAAAAATCTTTGAAAGTTTACGGAGAAGCGGCTAAAAAGCTGGTTGAGGGAGAGATAGAAGAGGTGACCGGCTTGTTTAATACTTCTATCACCGAAAAAGAATATTTGAAAGTTATAACCGGAAAGACCGCGGTGCTTTTTATGGCGGCTTGTGAAACAGGGGCAATCCTTGCCGGGGCAAATAAAAAACAGACCCGGGCCCTCCGTCTGTACGGTATTAATCTCGGGGTGGCGTTTCAGATCATGGATGATATTTTGGATTATACCGCCAGGGAGGAAGTGATGGGAAAACCTGTAGCTTCGGATCTTCTGGAAGGTAAACTCACTTTGCCCGTAATATATCTTTTAAAGAGCGCAACAAAAGCAGAACGGTTAAAAATAAAAAGCATAATAGCGAAAATTAGAGAAGGCAGAAAGGAAAAAGCGGATATTGTTTGCATCTCCGGACTGCTTAAAAAGCATGATTCTCTGGAAAAAGCCTATAAAAAAGCAGGAATATATGTAAAAAAAGCTGAAGTTTCTCTGGAAAAGCTTCCGGAAAATGAGTTTAAAAATGCCCTGCTTAAAATGGCAAAGTTTGCGATAGAGAGAAGTTTCTAAGAAGAAACAGTTAATAAGGTTTGTAAAGTTTTTAAGGTTTGTAAAGTTAGATTATGGAGTTGTTGATTAAATAATATAACGTTTAAAAAAGAGTTTTATCTCGCTATGTCAACGAAAGTTGGCATTTAAATATACTTCATATCGAGAAAAGCTTTGCTTATGGACGGGTTTTTGGATTACCCCCAACCGTACCTTCCCCCTATGAAAAGCAGGGGGAAGAGATCTAAGGTAAGGAGAAAGAAGATGGATTATAAGGGCAAGCTAAATATGAACGTAATGAATGCGCCTATGTCGGGTATCAGGAAGATATCGGATATGGTTATGCAGATGAAAGGTGTTGTGAGGATGGACCTAGGGGAACCGGATTTTGATGTTCCTGAACACATTAAGGAAGCTGCGATAAAGGCAATAAGAGACGGATTTTCCCATTATACACCGGGTCCCGGAATTATGGAGCTTAGAAAAGCGGCGGCGGCGAAATTTAAAGCCGAAAACGGTTTGGATTATGATCCTGAAACAGAAATCACCGTAACCCAGGGCGGTATCGGCGCGATATTTTCCGCTTTGCAAACCCTTGTCAATCCGGGGGACGAAGTGATTGTTTCCGATCCTGTATGGCCGGTGTATCTCGGCGTTCTCGGTATTTTAGAGGCCAAACCGGTACTTGTCACCCTTAAAGAAAAAGACGGTTTCAATATGATGCCGGAAGACGTTAAAGCAAAGATTACTTCAAAGACCAAAGTTATTGTTATAAACAGCCCGAATAATCCCACCGGCGGAGTAATGACCGAAGAAAATCTTAAAGCGATAGCAAAAATTGCCGCTGAAAAAGGGATCTTTGTTCTTTCCGATGAATCTTATGAGAAACTTATTCTTGGGAAGAGAAAGCATCTTTCCATCGGGTCGCTTCCCGGTATGAGGGATCTGACCGTATCACAATTTACCTTATCCAAGACTTATGCGATGACGGGATGGAGAATAGGGTTTGCTGTGGCGCCGAAGGAAATTTCCGCGGGACTCCGCAAAGTTTCGCTCTATACTATTACGCATGCTAACTCCGTTGCGCAAAAAGCCGCGGTAGCCGCGCTTACCGGCCCGCAGGATTGTGTTACAAAGATGGTGGAAGCTTTCAGGGGAAGAGCAAAGATCATAACGGACGGCTTAAATGCCACCGGCAAGATCTCCTGCATACAACCCGAAGGCGCTTTTTATGCGTTTGCGAATATCTCAAAATTAAATATGAAATCTGAAGATTTTGTTTTAAAAATGATAAAAGAAGCGGGAGTTTCCGCGGTAAACGGATCCTCTTTCGGAGAAAGCGGCGAAGGCTTTGTGAGATTCTGCTTTGCCAACTCCGATGAAAATATTAAAGAAGCCGTGAAAAGAATCAGCGGGTTTGTAAAAACCTTGTAAAAGATAAATACGAAAAGCAATGACAAATGACTAATGACTAGTGACTATTTATTGAAGGCGGAATAGAACCTCCGCAATATTTAATAAATATAACTCCTAAAATAGTCATTAGTCAATAGTACTTAGTAATTGTTTTTTTTAAGGAGGTTTTATGAACATAGGTGTGCCGGAGTTAATACTTATACTTGTTATTGCGCTCCTTATCTTTGGAGCGGGAAAACTTCCTGAAGTCGGAAGGTCCCTGGGAAAAACTATAAAAGAGTTCAAAAGCGGGATGAAAGAAGACACCAAAGATACGGACGTCAAAGAGAAAAAAGACAAAAAGTAATCTGAGCCGCGGAAAACCCCCGCGGCTTTTTCGTTTAGGAAGGCAAAGTCATTGTATATATAGTAAGCATTAGTTTTCAAGCTTTAATGAGTCCTTTAAATTGTTTGATTTTTCTGGTACAATGAATATCTTAAAAGAAGTTAGCGTTAAAAGGTTTGCGAATTGCCAATACGACATATCACCTTAAATTGTCAATCGTAAATCGTCAATCGTAAATATTTTTTAGCGGAGGTTTTTATGAAAATTTACCTTGATACAGCAAATGTTAACGAAATAAAAGAATATGTCGAACTCGGGCTTTGTGACGGGGTCACTACCAATCCTTCCATACTGGCAAAAGAAGGGAAGGATATTACAATGGCAATAAGCGCGATAGCCAAGATTGTTTCCGGACCCATAAACGTAGAGCCGATTGCTACGGATTTTGACGGTATAATAAAAGAAGCGGAAGAGTACGCAAAAATAGGTAAAAATATAGTAATTAAGCTTCCGATGATAAAAGAAGGATTAAAAGCAGTAGGTGTACTTAAAAAGAAGAAGATTATGACCAGTATAACGCTTGTGTTTTCGCCTTCTCAAGCGTTAATTGCGGCAAAAGCCGGCGCGGATTTTGTAATACCTTTTGTGGGAAGAGTGGATGACGGCGGGGCTTACGGCACCGAGATGGTCGCGCAAATAGCTCAGATCTACTCAAATTATGAGATCAAAACAAAAATACTCGCGGCAAGTATAAGGGTTCCGATGCATGTTATCGAACTGGCCCTGGCCGGTGTTGATATAGTAAGTGTTCCGAAATCGGTTCTTGAAACAATGATAAAACATCCTTATACCGATGCAGGCATAAAAAAGTTCCTTGAAGACTGGAATAAAAAGAAAACCTGATTAGACGGGGGTTTAATGCTTAAAGACGATCTGGAAATATTACTTAAGGTTCAAGAAATGGATACCCGGATGGACGAGATAGATGCCGGTAAAGCTGATATACCAAAACAGCTTGAGGGTCAGCAGGCGGCTCTGGCGGCAGCCCGGGCGGCGGCAGCAGAAGTAAAGAAAGCCAGCGATGACCTTTTAAAAGCAAGAAAGCTGCAGGAACTTGAATTCGCGGCAAAGAACGCGGATATAAAGAAGCTTCAGGAACAGCAGTATGCGGTGAAAGATAATAATTCTTTTGCTGCTATCAAACATGAGATTGAGACCAGGAAAACAGAAGCAGAAAAACTGGAAGAGAGTATTCTGGCGGCAATGATGGAAGATGACAACTTTAAAAAGAAATTATCCGAAAGCAGCGCGGTTGTCAAAGTTGAAGAAGATAAATTAAAACAGCTTGAGGCAAAGTGCGTGGAAGACGGTAAAAAGCTGGACGCAGATATTGAGATAGTAAGAAAACAAAGAAATGAAGAAGCTGCTAAGCTGGGAAACGCTGCTTTGCTTGCAAAGTATGAAGAAGTAAGGGCAAACGTCGGCGGGCTCGGGATTGCCAGGATAGAGGGCAGTAACTGTCAGGGGTGTTTTATGAACCTCCGGCCGCAGGAAGCCATAGACATCAAGAAAAATGAAAAAGTAATCTTCTGCGAAACCTGCGGAAGGATTCTCTGCGGGTAGGAAGTAAAACAGGACGAGTATTTCTCAACAGCCGTATCGCAATGGTACGGCATGCTTGTTGCCGGAATAAATATTTCCCCGAAATATCATTAAAGGAGTTATCTTGGGTTATGTGTTTTTGTTTTTGACGGTCCTGGGTTTCGGCGTAAGCTCTTTTTTTATGAAACTGGGAGTTCAGAAAAAACACGATACTTTTGACCTGTCCTTCTCCCTTTTTTTCATTGCCGCTATTGTTTCAGCTGTTTTCTTTTTCCTCGACAAATCCTCTGCTTTATCACGTGAAGTTGTACTCCTCGGTATCGGCGGAGGTATTGGTCTGGCTATTTCCTTTATCTGTTTTATTAAAGCCATTAATGCGGGCCATTATGGTTTATCCGTTGCCATAGCTTCCGCCTCTTTTATCGTGCAGGTTTTGTATTCGATTGTCGCATGGAAAGAGCCGGTTTCACTGCTTGGAATACTCGTAATTCTTACAGCACTTTTTCTTCTCGCCTATTCGAGTAATACGAAGGAAGAAGGAAGCAATAAATCCTGGCTAAAGTGGTTCGTCTTTATCTTCCTTTCTTTTTTAACCGACGGACTGGCTCTTATCACACAGGCAGAAGCGGCAAAACTTCCCGGAAAAAATTATTCAACGTATCTTTTTGTCAGCTATTCTGCAGGAGCCGTCTTTCTTTTGTTTTATGTTTTAAAAAGAAGAAAACTGGATCTTAAAGCCACAAAATATGGCTTGTTTTCAGCGCTGGGCAATTTTGCAGGAATATTTTTCACGTTAAAATCACTGGAAACGATAACCGGCAATATAGTGTTCCCGGTATATTTCAGCGGATATAATATACTGGGTGTTCTTCTATCTGTTTTTTATCTCAAGGAGAAAATAAATATTATCGGTTATATAGGAATAGCACTCGGAATAACAGGTATAATAATAACTTTTGTAAAGTAAGGACGTTTAAGTCAGGCTTGTTACTTTTTAAGAGTTTTGCGGAGTTTTCCTCGCTCTATTTGCTGCTCTTTCTTTCACTTCGTACTTTGTACTTCGTAGCTCGTACTTTTATTCAGTGGTTAATCATTATATATTTTGATATAATGTCGTTGGTTCCGGCGCGAATAGCCGCTTTTGCTTTTGCAGAAGAGGAAAGTCCGAACTCCAGAAGGCCAAGATGCCGCGTAACTCGCGGGCTCTGTACCGTAATGGTATAGGGACGGAAAGTGCCACAGAGAATATACCTCCGTACCGCAAGGTGCGGGAAGGGTGAAAAGGCGGGGTAAGAGCCCACCGGCCGTCAAGTAATTGACGAGCGCATGGCAAACCCCATCCGGAGCAAGGCCAAATAGGGGGAAGTCAACAAAGTGGTGCCGCTTGTTTCCCCGGGTAGGCCGCAAGAGATATTGGGTAACCAATATCCTTAGAGAAATGGCTATAAGAACAGAATTCGGCTTACGGCCCGGAAACCAAATATGACCCCGCTTGGGTAAACCCAACGCGGGGTCTTTTTTTTATGTCATCCCGGAGTGTTTTTATCCGGGATCTCGAGACCCGCCAGCGATTTGTGGAGGGCAGTGTCTTAATGAATTCCAACTGCTTTTGCAGTTGTTTTATGGTAAAATACGAAAATTTAAGTACTAACGGAGTAGAGAATGCATAAACAGTTTAAAAGAAATATCCAAGTGGAATAAGTCCGCGTAGCGGACTGGATGCTTGCCCGCCAATTATGTTGGGCGGGTCTTTCGAAGAGATGCTTGGTAAAAAAGCTTGAAATCTGAAACTAGAAACTTGAAAAAACCATAAATTCGAAAAAATAAGAACAATAAAGAAGTCTTTTGTTGTTTTATTGTTTTGATTTGGTAATTATTTTTCGAATTTTCCGCCTACGGCGAGATCTCGCTTTAAGCGGACGAGTTTAGAATTTCGAATTTAAAAAAGAAACGGTGACTGTCTTTAGACTGTCACCGTTTCTTTTTATTTATTGGCTTCTTTCCTTGCTGTTCTTTTTCTTTCCATCGAGGAAAGTACCTGTTTTCTGATACGGATGCTTTTCGGGGTTATATCTACTAGTTCATCCGGACCTACGTATTCAACCGCGAAATCCAGAGTTACATCGACGGGCGGAGGAAGGACGACAGCGTCAGTACTTCCCACGGCTCTTTGATTACTTTTATGTTTTATCTTGCAAACATTTACTTCCAGATCTGTTTCCAGACTGTGTTTACCGACTACCATACCTTCGTACACTTCCACTCCGGGATCAATAAATAAAACACCTCTGTCCTGCGCGTTATCCAGACCGTAAGGATTGGATACTCCCGGTTCGAAAGCAATTAATGAACCATGTTCGTTGTCTCTAAGGTCGATATCGTGTACCGGCTTGTAGGAATCAAAAAGATTGTTTATTACGACAGTCCCTCTGGTTCTGGTCATGAGCAGGTTTTTAAGTCCGAGAAGTCCTCGGGTAGGTATTAAATATTCGGCATGGACGTCCGAGCTTAAGGTTGAGTCCATGTGCTGCATCTCACCGCCGCGTTTTCCGAGCTCCTGTATTACTATTCCCTGATGTTCGTGCGGTACATCTATATATACGGTTTCATAAGGTTCCATTGTTATACCGTTTTCTTCTATATATATAACCTGGGGTTGCCCGACTTGCAGGCAAAACCCTTCCCGTCTCATGGTTTCAATAAGAACGCAAAGGTGGAGTTCGCCCCTTCCGGAAACCAGGAATGTGTCGCCGCCCAGATCCAGTCCGTCTACTTTTAACGCCACGTTGGTTTCGAGTTCTTTCTCCAGCCGATCCCTGATATTTCTTGAAGTGCAAAATTTACCTTCTTTGCCCGAGCCCGGAGCGGAATTAACGCCAAAGGTCATTTTAATGGTTGGGGGTTCTATCATTACAGGCGGAAGTGTTTTTGGTTTTTCCGGATCCGTGACAATATCTCCTATATGGATCTCTTCAAAGCCGCCCAGGGCAACGATATCCCCTGCTTCGGCTTCTTGAATATCAACTTGTTTTAGCCCGTCGTACATCTGTAAACTTGTCACCTGCGCTGTGGTTTTTTTACCGTCAGCTTTAACGAGCATCATTTGCTGTCCGACTTTAACTTTACCGAATTTAACTTTTCCGACGCCTATACGGCCTTTGTAATTATTGTAAGCCAGCGCCAGTATCTGCAGGGTAAAAGAATCATCAAAATCCACTTCCGGCGCGGGTATGTTATTAATGATACTTTCGAACAAAGGTGCGATATCCGGCGGAGTGTTGGCATCTGCAAGTTTAGCCTGGAGTTCTTCCGGTGTATCAGTGGCTAACCCGCGGAGTCCCGAGGCGTAGATTATAGGAAAGTCCAGCTGGTGGTGCGTTGCATTCAGTTTTACGAAAAGGTCAAATGTTTTATTAACCGCCTCATCAACGTTTGCGTAAGGTTTGTCTATTTTATTTATAACGACTATAGCCCTGAGTCCGAGCTCCATTGCTTTTTTTAAAACGAATTTTGTCTGCGGCATCGGACCTTCTTTCGCGTCGACAAGAAGTAAAACGCCGTCTGCCATCCGTAAAGTTCTTTCCACTTCACCGCCAAAATCGGCGTGTCCGGGAGTATCTACTATGTTTATCTTTATTCCTTTATAGACAAGCGAGCAATTTTTTGCTTTGATGGTTATACCTCTCTCGCGTTCGAGATCCATGCTGTCCATTATAAGGTCGGTGGTCTCCGCGTTGATCTTTACCGCGTGAGTTTGTTTAAGCATGGCATCAACCAGTGTTGTCTTACCATGGTCTACGTGCGCGATGATTGCGATGTTTCTTATGTTATCTCTTTTCTGTATCACTCTTTCAACTTCCTTTCCTTCTAATTAGAGCAGCCTTGTTTTGTTTTTCTGGAACAGGCTTACCTGGAGGATAAAAAAAAGCAATCCATTAAGCCGGGATTGCGCCTTCAAAAACCCACATGAAACCGAGTATATCTTGATTTCACCTGTTATTATAACATATTATTGCCCTTTCGTGTTATTTATAATAGCTAAAAAGCCTATTATTTGTCTTTTGTTTCAATGGTTTATAATCGGCAAAAAAGGCCGGCAAATAGGTGTGTTTTCATGAAATATTTTGCAAAATAGTGAAAAAAAGGATTATATGTGCAATATTTTACACCTTTATACGATATTGTGGCAATTGAAAAGCAGATGATGGAGTTGACAATGTGGTTGCAAGTATATATAATTGAAAAACCAAAGTCTTGTTGGAAGATAGATGCAGGATATATTATAAAAAAAGTCAAGGATATTGGAGTCATCGCTTATATCAGTGGAATCCTGTAGCTTTGAAATCTCTTCGAAAGATCCGCCAAATATAACTGGCGGAAGTGGAATCGTTTTATCAAAGGAGGGCTAATGAAGAAGTTTTTATTAGTTTGTTTGTCATTATTATTGTCAGGTTCGATAGTTTCAGCCAAGGATGTCTCCGCAACAAAATCCATGCGGGCACTCAGGAATGATAATTTCAATGAAGGTCAGCTTGGCACGCTGGAGATACAGATGAACGTCGGCAAATGCTTTTTGTCGGAGTTCCAAAAGAACAAGCCGGTAGAACCGCCCGCGGATGCGGCAAAAAGGGGGTATTATATATTCCTAAGGAACTATTTATTTGATATCACACCGTTCACCAATCCTACGGCGCAGGAGATGGCAAAAAAAGAGATAAAAATATTTGCAACGCCTGGCGAGTATGAGCCGATAGTGTTCGGCGTACAGGCCCTGGCAAATTTAAGCGGGATAAAAATAATTGTTTCCGATTTTGTAAATGAGAAAAATGAAAAAATACCTTCCGCCGCTTTTCAGGTAAATAATGTTGAGTACAGGCCTCTCGGAATGGAAAGTGTTGTTGTGACGAGCTGGGTTTGCCAGAAAGTAAAGGATATTCCGAAACTGGAAGAGGGTCTTGCCAAGCAGATCTGGATAGATGTGAAAATTCCTGAGGAAGCAAAAGAAGGGGTTTATAAAGGAAAAGTTAGTTTTGCTCCCGCAAATAAACCGGCTTATGATATTCCGGTTGAAATAAAAGTGTTTCCGTATAAACTGCTGCAGCCTCCTATTGATGTTATGACCTGGGCGCCTATTATGGCCGGTACCTGGGATTTTGAACAATTGGAAAAAGAATTTATTGCTATAAAAGAACACGGGATGACCGGGGAAATCACCGGTTCCCTGGCTTCCGAGGGCGGTAATTTTACGAAAGCGAATAAATATATGGAACTGGCAAAAAAAGCCGGGCTTCCCGGCAAGTTTGTGGATTTCAGCATGCATTGCCAGGGTACCAGCAGATATGATACCACGTACGGGTTCGGTGGTGCGAGAGGGGATCAGTTGTGGTCACAGGCCACTTATAATAAATTAACAGAGGCCGTCGAAGCTACAAAGAAAAACGCGGATGCCAACAAATGGCTGCCTTTTTCTATATATTTAACAACGGAACTTGGTTCTACGAATGCTGATCCTAACAAAGGCTATGAGAAAACAATTAAAGGCTCGCTGGAATATTATAAAGCGGCAAGAAAAGTACCCGGAATAAGCTTAATGGCTACTTTTAACAGGCAGGAACAGCTGACGCAGTGCTGGGACCTTCCGACACTGGATGAGTTCGGCTTTAACGGAGAGATGTTCCCGGATTGGGAAAAAGGCGCAAAGAAAAAACCCTCATGGATGACATTTGTCAGTGTGAATGACAGGCTGGGCTATGGGCTTTATCTCTGGAAATACCGTATAACCGCCTGCAGGCCGTGGTGCTTATTCAATAGCGAACTGGTAAGGGATGAAACCTGTCTTTTGTATTATTATAATAAAGAGGAACATCCGGTGGTGCGATTTAAAAGGATACGCGAAGCAGTAGATGATTATAAATATATGTATACCTTATCCGAAACGGTAAAGCAGGCTAAAGCTAAAGGAAAAGATACTAAAGCCGCGGAACTGGTGATGCAAAAAATAACGGATAAAATACCTCATGATCATAAAAAAGACACTCCCGGCTTTGATTACACAAAAATGGATGATATGAGATTTGAACTGGGACAGGAGATAGTTAAACTGCTGAAATAAAACATGAAAACGCCTTACATTGAAGAAAAACATAAATTAAAACGCATCAAATCAGGTATTTCCGGGCTTGATGATATGTTTAATGGCGGGATAATTAAGGGCAGCCGGAGTTTATTTGTGGGGCTTTCCGGAACGGGGAAAACTATCCTTTCGCTTCAGTTCATCAAAGAAGGGCTCAGGTTAAACGAAAAGTGTATTTACATCTCCCTGCTTGAAGATCCGGAAAACTCTCTTAAATTCTACAGTATTGTGAATGTTGACTGGAATCTTCATTTGAAAAAGAAAGATTTGTTCCTGATGTATTTAAACACTTCCGAGATAAAAAAACTGGAAGAACGCCTTGCGGCTATTCTTAAAACCACGGAAGTCCAGAGGATCGTGATAGACGGATTTTCCGCCATGGTGAAAGAAAAGGCCTATGAGGATATTTATAAAGCTCTGATGTTCATTCAGAAAAAAGGCATCTCCAGCCTGCTGACCTCCTCCGGCTTTGAGAGAAGGAATTCCGGCGGCGGCAATACATCTCCTTTGCTCGAGTTTGTGGACAACGTTGTTGTTTTAAAACAGCTGGAAACTGACGGGGATATTACCAGGACGGTTAATATCATAAAAGCTAAAGGTACTTTTTACGATACAAAGACACGGGAAGTTACGATAGGTAAAAACGGGATTGTGATAAATAAGATGCCGTTGAATGAGAACGGTGTAAACCGGAATATCATAAATGACTCCGAAGTAAAATACAATCTTTGGGGCGGATTTCTTAAGGATGAACTTGTAAAGGATTTCAAAAGCAAGCATCCTAATATCGCGATCAGCAGAATGGACGAGGGCAGTTCAAGAGAGGAGATCAGGAGTGTTCTTGGCGCGCAAAATACGCCTCTTGGAGTTGTAGACCTGTCTTTTCAGGAAATTTGCAAGCCCATACGTGATAATTATTTAATGAGCCTAAATGATATCTTTGCCCGTGATATATATTTCGAAGGCGCATTGGAAGCGTGTTCTTCCAACGGGCAGATATACGGTATTCCTGATGATGTGGATTCCCGCCATTTGTTCTATAGAAAAGATCTGCTGGCTAAACACGGAGTGACCCCTCCTGAGACCTGGCAGGAGCTGATAGAAGCAGCGAAATATATAATAGAGAAGGAAAAAGATCCCAACTTGAACGGTTTATCCTGTTATTGGAACACCGAAAAAAATCTGACCGGTTCATTTTTTGAAATGATCTGGGGTAACAACGGTGATGTTTACGATAAAGACGGTAATACTATTATTGACAACAAGAAAGCCCGTGAAGCTTTGCAGTTAATGAAGGACTTGATCTATAAACATAAAATAATACCGAGAAAAATAATCGAAACCCTTTCGCCTCCTGAGGTTACGGAACTATTCATAAAAGGTGAAACCGTGTTCCATGTTTCTTCCTGTGAGTTCATCTTTTACCGCTACAAGCAGAGCAGTTTCTTTAAAGACAAGGTTGCGATCAGGCCTTTGCCTAAAATGCAAAAAGACGCGGAGCATTACAATGTTATAAACGGCCGGGCGTTATCAATTCCGAAGAATACGAGATATCCGGAGTCCGCGATATCCTTTTTGAAATTTGTGACCAGCGTAAAGATAAGCAGGCAGTGTGAAATAGACGGCGGCTGGCCTTTCCCCGCGAAGACGGTGTTCTGGGAGGATAAAGAGATACTTTCTGTAAAACCGTATTATGCTCAGGCGAAGAATCTTTTGAAGAATTATAAAAATCCATATATGGACATTAACAATTACGATATAATCTTTAATCTTGCGAAAAGTAATGTTGAAAAAGTTATCCGGGGGGAGAAAGAACCGGGAGAAATACTTGACCATTTATCGAAAGAGATCTCCCTTCTTGCGAAGCACCATAAGACGTATAGCAAGATTGTAGAGAACATAATGACCAGTGTCCGTGAAAATTACGATAAAGTAATGTCCCTGGACAATATTGCAAGGGAAGTCCGCCTGAGCCCGTCGCATGTCGGGAAGATTTTTAAGATGGAAACGGGTACGACCATCTTTGATTACGTGATAAAAGTAAAGATAGATAAAGCGAGAGAATTTCTAATGGATATAAGATACAATATCAGCGAAGTAGCCGCAAAAACCGGTTATACCGA
>Ga0156422_1200_pt3 | contig 18815 bp, 12 predicted proteins | sample RifOxyA2_FD_108065 | JGI IMG/M metagenome (GOLD analysis project Ga0156422, IMG submission 108065) | Candidatus Firestonebacteria bacterium RIFOXYA2_FULL_40_8
TGAACCGGCAGCGTTTTCAACCAGGGTAACAATCTGAAAAAGCACAGTATCCTTTCCTACTTTTGTTGCTTTCATTTTCAGAAAGCCATTTTTATTTATCGTACCGCCGATAAGGTTGTCCCCTTTATTTTTATCTACAGGAAGACTCTCACCCGAGAGCATTGACTCATCTACCGATGACTCTCCCGAAATTACAACCCCGTCCACAGGAATTCTCTCCCCGGGCTTTACCAATAGCGTATCACCGACTTTAACAAACTCTATATTTACAGCCACCTCTTTTTTTCCTTTTAAAAGCAGGGCTTTTTTCGGCTGGAGGTTTAACAGACCCTTTAAACTTTCCAGAGCGCGCTTTTTTGATTTCGCTTCCAGAATTTTACCGGTAAGAACCAGAGTAATAATAACCGCGGCTGTATCGTAATATACTACGGGCGTTAGACTTGCTTTTTCAAACAAGACAGGGAAAAAGGTGGCGATACTGCTGTAGATGAAAGCGCTTAGAGTGCCTACCGCTACAAGAGTATTCATATCGGCAAAACTCTTTGGAGGTTTAAAAGCTGATAGCGCTCCCGTAAAAAACCGGCTGCCTGACCAGAAAAGAACGGGCAGGGTTAGAAAGAATAGGATAATATTTAGTGTGTGTTTGTCCAGAGAAAGAATGACTGGAATAAAATCAAACATTGAAAAAAGAAATATCAGAGAAGAAAATATTACACCCGTGATAAACCGGTTACGCAGTTTTAAATACTCTATCTGCTCGATCTTCTCCATAGCTTCGGGGGAAGTCGTAACGCCAAAACCCGCGTCCTCTACCGCTTTCTTTAACTGAAGAAACGACACCTGTTCGGAATTAAATTCCACGGTCGCGTTATTTAAGGCAAGATTTACGTCCGCGTGTTTTACGCCTTTTAGCGCGGCAAGTTCTTTCTCCACTCTTCCCACGCAGGAAGCGCAGTGCAAACCGATAATATTAAAAACTATCTTTTGATAAGCCATATTTCCTCCGGAGGAAGAAACTTTTACGAAGACAGGACTCCGACAAGCTGGTAATCAGATATATCGATGGTCTTTTTCGTTCTTAAAACTTTTTTAATATCGGTCGCGATAAGATCTTTACCAATCACACCGACCATCTTCCCGTATTTTCCTTCAAGGAGCACTTCTACCGCTTTTTCTCCTAACCTGGCCGCAATAGCCCTGGAGAAAGCCGTAGGCGAGCCGCCTCTTTGCATGTATCCCAACACGCTCACTCTGACTTCCAGGCCGGTGGTCATTTTCCGTATCTGTTTTGCCGCTTCGTAGCCTGACATAACTCCCTCAGCTACTATTATAATACTGCTGTGTTTCCCTCTTCTATGACCCTTATCAAGAAGTTCACATACTTTTTTCAAATCCGGTTTGATCTCCGGTATAAGCACGGCTTCAGCGCCGCTTGCCAGAGCAACTTCCAGAGCAATCAGCCCGTTATCCCTGCCCATAACCTCCACAACAAAGACCCGGTCATGGGATGTTGCAGTATCCCTTATTTTATCAATAGCTTCCAAGGCAGTGTTAACAGCCGTGTCAAAACCTATTGTGTAATCATTATAAGGAAGATCATTGTCTATGGACGCAGGAATATTAACCACGGGAATTTTCCAATCATAATAAAGCGCCCCGCCTCCGGCCAGAGACCCATTGCCGCCTATTACCACAAGAGCGTCAATCCCAAAACATTTAATATTTTCAACCGCTATTTTCTGGTTCTTCTTTTCTTTGAACTCTGGACAGCGGATAGTTTTTAATATCGTTCCCCCGCGGTTAATAATACCGCTCACCGACTGGGCTCCCAGCTCTTCAATTTCCCCGTCGATCAAACCTCTAAACCCTCTTTTTATCCCGTAAACCTTAAGCCCGTTAAAAATAGCAGTACGCACAACCGCCCGGATAGCCGCGTTCATCCCCGAAGCATCACCGCCCGTGGTGAGGATGCCGATTGTTTTTATTTTTTGCATACATTTCTCCTTAATTACTAGCTTTCAATAGAAATCATGTCGTCTATAAAAGTCTGTAATAGTCCATAATAGTCTATAAAGGTAAAAGCTTGAAAGATTATTTAGTTCTTAAGTATGTTATCAGATTGCTTATCATACTGCTCAGCTTTTCTGCTTTACTCTTTATACCAGCATATACAGATTTATTTATATAGTTTTGATCTAGAACAATATCCAGTTGCGCTCTTAGTTCTCCACAAGACCCTTTCGCTATAAAAAGAAATTGTGCAAACTCTTTATCACCTTTTCTCTCAAAACCTTCTGCAATATTTGACATGATTGAAACCGCTGATCTTCTAATTTGATTCAGCAGATAAAAATCTTTTCCAAATTCCGGTAACTTCGAAATCTCGTAAATATCTTTTGCTAATACCCGAGCTCCTCGATAAATATTTAAATCTTCAAACCTATCCGCCTTCATACTTTAGTCCCCCCTTGAAGACTAAGAAAAATAGTCTATAACAGTCCGTAAAAGTCCATAAAGGTCTATAAAAGTAAAATCTCGTAATAAACCTTTATTTTTAACATTATCGCATTTTAAAGCGATATTCTCTTTTACGTTTATAAATATTTCTCAAGCTTTTACGTTATGGACTTTTATAGACCTTTACAGACTTTTATGGACAATCCGCTACATACTTTCCACTATTTTCACCAGAACCTTTCTTTCTCTGGGCCCGTCAAATTCACACAAAAATATTCCCTGCCATTCGCCGAGGATCAGATCGCCTGCTTCTACGGGAAGGGTAACGGAAAAACCCATCAGGGAGGCTTTTATATGGGCATCTGCATTTCCTTCGGAGTGGTCGTAACCTGCGTCACGGGGGATTAAATCTGTAAGTTTTTTCATTATATCCGAGCGTACGGAGGGATCGGCATTCTCATTAATGGTTATGCCGGCGGTAGTATGCGTCACAAAGACAAAGCAAACACCGCTCATAAGTTTAGATTTATCCACGGCGGCTTGCACGTCATGAGTAATATCTTTAAACTGGTTTTTTCCTTCAGTTTGTATAAATAATTCTTCTATCATTTTTTCTTGTTTAGATCCTGAATAAGGAGCCCTCTAAAACTATCAGGATTATGCGCCTTAGTGAGAGCCGCTTCATACGTTATAGTTCCGGAATTTACCAGTTCCTTCAGGACATTATCCATTATCTGCATGCCTTCGGCTTTTCCGGTAAGCATAGTCGACGGTATCTGAGCCAGTTCATTCTCCCTTATCATATTGCGTATAGCATGGTTGGCAAGCATTATCTCAAGTGCTACTGCTCTTCCTTTATTATCGGCTTTTGGAAGGAGTACCTGACAGATTATAGCTTCCAGCGTCAGGGAAAGCTGGCTTCTGATCTGCTGCTGCTGTTCAGGCGGGAAGACATCCACAATCCTGTCTATGGTCTGGGCGACAGACCCCGTATGCAAAGTCGCAAAAACCAGATGACCGGTTTCCGCCGCTGTCATCGCAGTTGCAATAGTTTCAAGGTCTCTTATTTCACCTATTAAGATTACATTAGGATCCTGCCTTAAAACCCTTTTTAACGCATTGGTGAAAGACAGAGTATCCCTTCCGACTTCACGCTGATCCACTTTTGCGCTCTTATCTTTATGAATAAACTCAACCGGATCCTCAATGGTCATTATATGACATCTTCTTGTAGAATTTATATGGTCTATCATTGCCGCAATGGTAGTGGACTTTCCGGAACCGGTAGGCCCTGTCACGAGAACCAGACCCCTTGTTTTTTCCGATATTTTTTTCAGGATCTGAGGGAGTCCCAGTTCGTCTATTGTCATAACCCGAAGCGGTATTACTCTGATAACACTTGCGAGATTTCCTGTTTGCAGATATACATTAACACGAAAACGCGCCAGGCCTTCAACGGCATAGGCGAAATCCAGTTCTCTTTCTTCGTCAAATTTCTGCCTCAAAGAATCATCCGTCATTTCATTTATCAGATCGCGTACATTTTGAGAGGTTTGCACGGGAAACTCGGAATCCACATAGACTCCGTTTATCCTGTATGTAGGAACACTTCCCGCTTTTAAGTGGAGATCCGAAGCATTCTTGCCGACCATTTCTTTTAGAATATCGTTTATATGCATGGCTTCACCGCCTTTACTTTTTAATTAGTTTGGAAGTAGTGCTTCTTAAACGTAAACTCAGAAGCCTGAGTAACAGGTCCATAATCTTAATGGCAACCTTGGGGGAATCTTTTTTAAGAGAAGTATAACTTTCTTTGGACAGTTCAAGGAGTTCCGTATTCGCAATTGCTTTTACGGTTGCGGACCGCGGACTATTGTCAATTACCGCCATCTCTCCGACAAATTCACCCGGATTGACCTGGGCGATAACAGCTTCTCCGAGAAAACCCATTTTTAATATTTTTATTCCGCCCTTCTTTACAATATACATAGAATTACCGGACTCGCCTTCCTGAAAGAGGAGTTCGCCGTCGCTGAGTATTTTTTCTTTACAGCAGGCAATCAGCGTTTTCAATTCTTCTTCCGAGAACTGAGCAAAATTCGGATGATCGACAAATACCCCCACAACCGGCGGTTGATTACCCAGCATGCCGCATGCTTTTTCCGTCTCTCCCATATAGCACCCCTTGTCACGCCTAAAGCGGACGTAGATTAATTTTCTGCTTTTTTTGTTTTTTTAAATATCATTTGCATGGAAACAAAAATAAACAATATTCCCATAATACGCTGCAAGTTGATCTGGTCAACCCGTTCAGCAGCTGCCGCGCCAAGAAGTACACCTAGAAGCGCGCCTGCTGCAATAGCCAAAGTCGCATGCCAATCCGCATGTCCATTCTTATAATTCTTTATAGTCCCGCTCATTGAAGTCGGTATCATTACGGCAAGAGAAGTAGCCGTTACAATATGCGCTTCCATATTAAAAAGATAAAGCATAATCGGGATCATAACTACCCCGCCGCCGATACCCAGCATACCGCTTAGAAAACCGGTAAAAGCCCCGAGCAAGATAAACCCGGTTATTTTTGCAATACCTTCCGCTGTTCCCACTTGATAAACATTATTGACCGCAAAGAATATCATCTTTATAGAAACCAGAAGCAGTACCAGTCCGAGGATTTTTTTTAATTTCTCCTGCGGTACTTTATGCATAAGGTGCGCGCCAAAATATGCGAGCGGTACGGCCCCGGCTGATATCAGTAAAAACGCTGCCCAATCCGGCGTCACTGTTGACGAAAACGCATTTCTAATACTTCCAAAAAACGCCGTCGGCATTATCACCGCCAGAGAAATTGCTGCCGCTGCATGCACCGAAAACTTAAAGAGAAAGAGGAGCGCCGGAATCATAATAACCCCGCCGCCGATACCGCAAAGACCGCTTAAAAACCCGGCAACAATCCCGAGCGCGAACAATCCGCTCCAGTTTTTCTTCACTTTCTGCCTTTTAAAACAAGATTCATACTTCCGCTTCTAAATCCCTCAATATCAAATGTAATATAAGTATAACCGATTTTTTTTAGTTTTTCTGCAATTTTTTTAATCATAGCGGACTTTAAAAGAATCTTGAAATCCTTTGGAGTAACCTCTATTCTTGCAAGATTTCCGTGATGACGCACCCTTACCTGTTTAAAATACAGTCCTTTTAAATAACTCTCGGCTTCCCCGATTTGATTTAAAATTCTATTATTAATCCTAACTCCATAAGGAATTCTGGAGGCGAGGCAGGCCATCGAAGGTTTATTCCACGTGGAAAGTTTGAGTTTTTTCGAGAGTTTTCTTATCTCTTCTTTTCTGAAACCCGCTTCTTTTAAAGGGCTTTGTATTCCTAACTTTTTCCCTGCTTTTGTTCCCGGTCTGAAATCAAGCCTGTCATCATAATTTGCCCCGTCAACAACCGCCTGATACCCTTTTTTTCGGGCAATCTCTTTAAGCTTTCCAAAGAGTTCTAGCTTGCAGTAATAACATCTTTCCGCGGGATTCTTTGAAAACCGCAGGTCTTTAAGTTCTTCTGTTTTTATTTGAAGGAGCTTTACCCTCATTTTTTTTACCGTTTTAACCGCGGCCTTTATCTCAGAAGCAGGATAGGTTTCAGAAGAAGCAAGCACCGCAAGGACATTATTGTTCCCCAGAGTATCAACGGCTATTTTTAAAAGAAAGGTGCTGTCCACTCCCCCGGAATAAGCAACGAGAACCTTCTGCATGTTTTTCAATATGGTCTGAAGCTTTTTTAGTTTGCTCATTTGCACCCTTTAACTTAATTACTAATGACTATTGACTAGTGACAATTTATTGTAAACGGAGAAAAGATTCCGTTATACTTACAAACAACATAAATGCATTTGTAAATATCGGTGGAGGTTATTTTCCACCTACCTAAAATAGTCATTTGTCCGTCACGCTTGCGTGCCGAGATCTCGCCTTAGGGCGGATCATTAGTACTTAGTAATTAGTAAAAATAAAACCCCTCTTCACATTTGCATGCAAAGAGGGGTCTTCTCATAATTACTTCTTCTTTGTCGTTGTCTTTTTTGCGGTTGTTGCTTTTTTTGCCGGAGTCACGGCTTTTTTCGGTTCCACTTTTTTCTCGACGACTTTTGCTTCGCCGGGCTTGGTATCCGCAGGTATTTTATTTGTGATCGGAGTTAAAGTCCTGAGATAGGAAACCAGACTTTTTAAATCTTCGTCGGTCAGTCCCCTGTAGTAATCATAATAAAGGGGTGCTTTTCCGTTTATACCTTCATCCTTTATCATATTAATAACTTCTTCGTCGGTCATCATGCCTATCCCGGTGTCGTTATCCGGAGTAAGGTTTTTGGAATAAGAAACGCCCCAGGCGCCTTTATAAGGAACTTCACTGCCTGCCATAAATTTATTAAGATCCGGTTTTCCGTCTTTGCCTATCGGGGTATGATGCGCAAGGACACCGCAAGCATTCACCAGATACTTTCCGCGTTCAATCATCTCATCTTTTGACAGCTTCTTTGCGCAGCCAAAAGAAAAGAAGGCGATACAGCAAACCACAGACAACATCACAGCTTTCTTTAACATCTTTTTTTCCTCCTTAGGAAATAGATTTCACTGATTGCAAAACTTCAGGATTCCACTGATACAAACAAAAAATCACCAAGAATCCGATTTTAATCTTTACCCACTTTACTTACTGTTTTTGCTTTCCTTGCTTTACCTGCTTTTATTTACTTCTATCTTACCACAAAAGCCTTCTAATTTACAAATACTGCATCGCGGGGATACCGGATGACAAAGATTTTGTCCGTAGGTAACGAGTAAATCGTTAATGATTTTCCAGTGTTTTTTCGGGAGTTTATCCCGGAGTGCAAACTCTGTTTCTTCGGGATTTTTTGTTTCTACATAGCCCCACCGGTTGGTAATTCTATGCACATGTGTATCAACACAGATACCATATTTATTGAATCCGAGAGTGAGAACCAAATTTGCCGTCTTCCTGCCCACACCGCTTAGTGTCAGCAATTCATCCAGCGTGTTTGGAACTTTACCGCCGAATTTATCAAGGAGCATTTTTGCCGTCGTTTTTATTGCTTTGGCTTTAACCCTGTAAAAACCGGCAGGATAAATGGCTTTTTCTATGGCCTTGTCCGTTAATTTTAACATTCCGGCAGGTGTTCCGGAGAGCAGAAAAAGCCGCTTTGAGGACTCCGTAGTCACATCATCTTTCGTACGAAGAGATATCATAGTGGAGATCAGTATCTTAAAAGGATCTTTTGTAGCTTTTGCCACCACACCGACTATCGGTTCTTTATATTTCTTAATTTCTTTTTTTAATACGGCTATAACAAGATCAATGTTCTTATTTGTGACCATTAAACCAGGTCTGCCATGGTCTTTATCTGTTCTACGGTGCCGAGCACCACCAGGGTATCATTTTTATTTATTACAGTCGACCCTCTGGGATTGTACAAGAAATCAGCGTCCCCGCTTTTTATCGCAACAACACTGGCCCCCGTACCCTGATGAATACCGGAGTCTGCAATAGTTTTACCCGCTATTTTAGAATTTTCACTTACAGAAATCTCTTCAAACCTGACACCTTTTTTATCGCGGAGCATCACGTCTAGAAAGGAAGCTGCAGCAGGCCTTATCATTTCGGAAGCCATGCGAAGCCCTCCGATACGATTAGTCGATACGGTCTTATCCGCACCCGCGCGTTTAAATTTCTGTTCGGACAAATCTTCCACGCATTTTGTAACTATCCTTATATTTTTATTAAGCTCCCGCGCCGTAAGCACCACAAATAAATTATCCTTATCAAAAGGAAGGCAGCAGAAGATACCTTTCGCTTTCATAATACCCGCCTCAACGAGAATCTTGTCGTCCGCCGCATCCCCGACAATATGTAAAAGATCTTTATTCTCGAATTTATTAATATTGGATATCTCTCTGTCAACTACCACGAGAGGCCTTTTCGTCTGCAAAAGCTCGCCGATAATATGCTCCCCCAGTTCGCCCGACCCGCAGACGATGTAATGTTCTTTTAATTTTACTATTTCCTTATCCATACGACCCCTCCGAAGTAATCTCTGAAGTTCACCTTCCGCAATCATGGTAGTTATAGTTAAAAGTCCGTAAGAAAACACACTGAGCCCGCCAAGAATCAGAAAAATAGTAAATATTCTGCCTGTGTCCGAGAGCGGGTGGGTTTCTCCATAACCTATGGTGGCAAGGGTTATAGTCGTCATATAAATAGCATCAAGGAAGCCCCATCTTTCGATGAGTTCATAACCAAGCGTCCCCAGGAGGAAAACACTGAAAACTACAAATACCAATGTAATAAACTGTCTTTTAATATCCATTAATAAGTATTATCCAACAGGCAGGAGTAAAAATCAAGGACTAAAAGGCCAGGCATTGGCCTGACTCTTCTGCATTTGCCAAGCATCTAAGCATCTGAGCATCCAAGCATCATCATTTGATCACTCCAACCTTCCCTGTCTTCCTGCTTCCGTCGGGGGCTTTTACGGTGTAAAAGTAGACACCCTGGCTTACCTCTTCTCCAGTTTCATTCTTTCCGTCCCATTCTATCCATCCGCCGTTTGTCGGCTCTACCAGGCTTCTTACTTTCTCCCCTGCTATATTGTACACATCCATAGTGCAATCTGCCGGCATATTAATTACTTTAAACTTCCCTTCAAACGCACTGCTTGCTTTAAACGGGCTCGGATAACCGACTATAGCATCCAAATTCGTTTTTACATACGAACCAAGCACTCTAAAAGCTCCAAATTGCTTTGTATACGCTGTTACAATTTTGTTTACTTTATCCACCACTTGTGTTCCCGTTAACCCCTCATACGACATTACGGCAGGATTATACCGGAATATTCTTAAAGTTGATTCATCCGCAGTTCCTATATCAGTCATACTGTACGGCATCGTGATTACGACCGGCTTTTCAAATGTTACGGTGTTCATTATCCACGGTTCTACCGCGGTATTGAGTTCTCCAAAATCCCTGCAGATTGCGTTATTTGTATTTTTTACTTTGTAACTTATACTGCTGCTCGGCGGGTTTTCTGTTATATTAAACCCGAGGTATTTATCCCCGCTTAAAGCTCCTGCCGGTATATCTATTCTTGTCCCATCAGGATTTTGCAGCGTCCCTCCGCCGGCGCCTATTAACTTTGCCGCATACACTTTACTGGTTATCTGTCCTGTTACTACAGAATTTACCTTATCCGAGGCTCTTATGGTTTGCGCCCCGATAGTTCGTAAGTTAACATTGGTTATTGTGCAAGTTGCCGTTGAAGTTATATAATTTGCGATGGTTGGAGCGCTCGTATCCGTATTTGCAAAAGTTATCGTTCCGTTGTAATACGGCGAAGTACCTCCTCCGCTTAAGAGCGCCGTTACTCTTATCCTGAATATCGTATCATCGGTAGTTGCATTTGACGACCCGTCTATTTTTTCTACTTTGTAACCCGTTACCAGGCACAAAGATATGGAGCCCAAAAGGTTCCCGGTTATATTCCCTGCTCCATCTATATATCTTGCATATATCGTTTTAATTCCATCTCCGCTTGTAACTGTCCATGCTCTGCTCGTTGTATACGGATAAGTTGTCCAGGTACTTCCGTCATTACTTAACTGTTCACTCACAACACTGCTTCCGGTATCTGAAGCTGACAATGCTAACGTCACACTCGTACTGCTTGTATATGCATTACCTCCGTTCACAACAGGAGATACTCCGGTTGGCGCAGTCGTATCCAGTACTATTGTATCCGTGAAATCTCCGGACGTATTCCCTATCGCATCTATATATCTTACATACACCGTCTTTGTTCCTTCTACGGTGGATAAAGTACAAGCTGTACTTACCCCATACGCATAATTTGTATACGTGCTCCCGTTTGTACTTATTGCCATGCTCACCACTCCGCTTCCGGTATCCGTTGCGGTCAACGTCAACGTCACTAATGTTGTTTTTGTGAAGTTACTCCCGCTGTTTATCAGCACACTTCCATTCGGCGCTCCCGTATCCAGTATTATTGTATCCGTGCTGTTACCTGATGTATTACCCGCGCCGTCAGTGTATTTTACATAAACCGTTTTTGTCCCATCAGAGCCTACCAAAGCCCAGGTTTTGCTTACTGCATAAGGAAAAGGCGTCCAGTTTGAACCGTCATTGCTTATCTGCATACTCACTATCGTACTTCCAACGTCCGTTGCCGATAAAGTTAACGTCACGTTCGTTAAACCTGTATACGCGGCTCCTCCGTTTATTACAGCACTTCCGCTTCCGGGAACTGTTGTATCATAAACTATTGTATCATTTACCGGTGTTGACCAGTTGCCGGCTCCGTCCCTGAATTTCGCATAAACAGTCTTTGTACCGTCAGATCCCGACAATGTCCAAGCCTGACCGGTAGAATATGCATAATTTGTATACGTTACATTATCATTACTGACCGCCACACTCGAAACACCTGTGGAGGTATCCAGTGCGTAAAGACTTAACGTAACGCTTGCTGTTTTGGTGTACACCGCACTATTATTAACTATTACACTGCAACTTACCGGCGGCGTGCTATCCCCGCCTGAAACTATTCCGCTCCCGTAATTTGAAGTATTTATCAGGTTACCGGCAAGATCATGAACTCCGGTTACCGTAACGGCAAATGTGCTTGTTGCTGTCAGAGCAATGCCTGTTATCAAAGTTTGTTTATTTGAATATGTTATTGTTGCACCCGCCAGGTTTATATTTGTTGTACCTGACGGCGACCACAAAGCATAGTTACCTTTTACCGTAGCCTCAGAGGTCTTTACATCTTCGCTGAATATTATGGACACTGTTCCTACATCTGCCGCAGACGACACAACTGTCGGAGCTGTTGCATCCGCATTAGAGATCCATTTTACGGCGCTTGTTGTATTCGTTCCGGCCCCTGTGGTTATGCATACATTATATGTCCCGCCGGCTATACCGCCCGTTATTACTGCATTTTGTATCAAAGTATCGTTAATTACACTGTAGGAAGTTATCGTTGCGGTCGTACTTCCTACAAGTTGTATATTGCTTACATTCGGCGTTCCCTGTCCGCCATAGTACCCGCTTCCGGTTATGCTTACCGTGTTGTTTTCGTAATTCCAACCACTACTCGGAGTTACATTCGTTACTAACGGAGCCGGAGGTGTTACCGTGAAATATGTACTGCTTGTACTTTCCCCGCCTCCGTTTGCAACTTTCAGCTGATAAGTTCCTGCTGTTATTCCCGCGGCCACTACTACGTTTGTTATTATTGAATCACTTGCAACCGTATACCCTGTTATATTCGTTACCGGACTGGTGTACATTTTTACTGAAACCACATCCGACGAATCCACCCCGCCGTAGAAACCGAGTCCCGTTATCTGTATCGTCTTCGCCTGATTGTAATTTGTACTCCCCGGGGAAAGCAACGTTACCGTCGGAACCGGAGTTGAAACTGTTATTTTCGTTGCCGAGGTATTATTGCTTCCGGCTCCCGTTGTCACAACTACATCATACGTTCCCGCTCTGAATTTCGGAATTAAAACCGCCGGACGAATCATGGTATCTCCGAAAACTGTCCATCCGCTAAGTATTACATCCATCGGACCTTTTAACTTTACCTGTGTTGCTCCAGTGAATACACTTCCGCCAATAGTCAACGTCGAGGTCACAGTATTTTGCACGCTTGACGGAGTCACCATTGTTACTAACGCCGTCGGCGCGGCGGAGGTTGTCGTAAACGTATTATCTCCGGAAACCGATATATTCCCGCTGCCGTCGATCGACTTTACGCGGTAATGATACAACGTTGATGCGGCTAAACCGCTTAATGTAGATGTATGACTGGTTAATAAATTCGATACCGTTGTCGTTCGCAGATCATATGGTGCTGCAGACAACCCGTATTCAACCTGCGTTGAAGAACCTTCATCCGTAATCCAAGTTACATCTGCACCGCTTGACGTAAGATTACTCGAATCGACAGCACTTATCACCGGTAATGTTGTATCTCCTGCTACCGGTTGAGGCAGTACAGGACGGGATACCGAGTCAGGATATATAGGAACAGTTACAGCGGTGGTGCCTGTACCGTTAGGATTCACAGAATATATACTATTGTTATTGTAATATGGAGTGCCTTTATCGTAATTAAAATAAACTATTTTTGAGCCGTCAGCCGACCAGGATGGAAACAGTTTATCTTTGGTTGTAAGATTAGTTACCTGAACAACACCGGTGCCGTCCGCATTCATTTTAAATATTTCAAAATTACCGGTTCTGTTACTTGCGAATACTATTTGCGTTCCATCAGGAGACCAGAAGGCATCTCTGTCTGTTCCCGCATTATTAGTTAAATTAATAACCCCGCTTCCGTCTTTATACATCACATAAACCTCATCATTTCCTGAAGTTGATGAAGTATATAATATCTTTGATCCGTTAGGAGATGATCTCGGGATCCTTAGCGTAGTATCGGCAATAGGTGTAATTCTTGTAAGATTCGTACCGTCTATATCTACCCTGAAAATAGCAGTAGTCGATATGCTGTCATTCCATACGAAATACACCGAATTCCCGTCATAATTAACGTACGGGTCAATTACAGTTCCCGAGGTCACAGTGTAGATCTTAATTTCATTCGCACCGTCAGAATTACTCAACCAAAGTTCAGAACTGCCATAAGTGTCGTAATCACGTAAAAATACTATTTTTGTACCATCCGGAGACCAGGCAGGGGATGAATCGACGGCTCCGTTATTGGTAGTTCTGTTCATATTGGAACCGTCAATATTAATAGTATAAATCTCCCTGCTAAGGCCGCCTCCGCGTTCAAAGGCAATCTTATTAGTCTGTGTCACGGGTTTTGTCGTAAAAGTATTGTCTGCAGAATAACTTACGTTGCCGCTTCCGTCATCTGCCCTGATTTTAAAATGATACAACGATCCGGGAGCAAGTCCGGTTATCGGCTGAGTGTGGTTGGTGACAAGCGTATTATCTACGGTTGTTAAACTCCCGTAAGCAGAAGTAAATCCATAATCTATTTGCGACCAGGAAGGAATATCCGTCATCCAGGTTATACTTACTGCGGTAGTACCAATATAACTCACCGCAACATTTGTGACGTTCGGCGCAGCAGGATTCACGACAGTATATTTTACTTTTAATTTTGGCCTCATCGAGACATTACCGTTTTTTTCGGTATCCAATGTAAGGTCGCCGCTTCCGTTAAAATACATCAGCCACCCTTGATTCGGTGCACTTCCGTTCCTGAAAGACTCTACGGCAGACGTAACAGTATGGTCATACCAAACAGTGCTTGAATACAATTGTGCGCCGCCCGTTTCAGCCGCCGCCAACACGCCAGCATTTTCCAGATTATTTATCGTTGCAATAGTCAAGCCTGTTGCCCACGGAATACATTCAGAAGCTGTTGAAGATTGTCTTCTGAATATTTTAGTTGCTCCATTAATAAAGTTTTGATTGGAAGGAGGACAGACTTCCCAGCCGTTTAAAAGTCCCGATCCCAGATTATTTGGATCAAGTATTTTCCTTGCCGACACAGTATCGTTTGTCGTTTTAGTACTGCAGTGCAGTGATAGTGTCGCATCAGTTACCGTGCCCCAGTTATACGTATTTTCCAGATCAAACCTGAGAAGCCATTCACGTTTTTGACTATCATTTGCCCCGCCTATTTGATAACTCCCGATGTAACCTGTCCCTTTATTCCAACCCGCATCCCAGGCTTTATATGATGTCCCTGTTCCGGCTACCCCGTTGTAAGACAAATACGGAGAAACACCCTGCTGAAAAATGACTGTGGCGGTTATATTTGGAGTGCCAAGTCCGCCTTGCGGGGTAACTGTCACTTCCGAAGAATTTACGCTGACTGATCTTGCCATTGTTTTTACCGCGTAATAATATGTCGTCGAATTGGCAACTGTTGTATCCCTGTAATACGTTGTTTGGCCTGTTCTGGTAATCGAGGATGTATAAGTCCCGCTACTTGTTCCTCTGGAGATTATGTATCCCGTTACCAGAGAGTTCAATACTGGATCCCAGGTAATGTTCACCAGACTAGCTCCCGGAATACCGGCAACATTTATAGGAGGAATTATGGCAGACGGAGCAACATTTGCCTCACTGCTTTTTACACTCTCGCTCATACTGTCATACGCTGTTATCATATAATAATAAATCTGACCGTTTGTTAAACCCGGGTCTTCATACGTTAATACTTTCCCGAGTGTTTGAACCAGCACTTTACTGCCGGCGCCCGCAGTGGTGCTTCTATATATTTTGTATCCCGTAACGTCCGTTTCCGTATTAGCATTCCAGGTTAAGATAACCGCGGAATCCGTCGAACTCGCAGCCAGTCCCGAAGGCGCAGCAGGTGCAACGGGCCCTGTTGTTGTAAAAGTATAATCTCCAGACACAGATTGATTTCCGGCCGGATCTGTCGACCGAACCCTGTAATGATACGTTGTACTCGGCTGTAAGCCGGTTATTATTTCAGGGTGGCGGCAGGACATCCACGTATCAAGCACAGTTGTATTCCCGTACGATGTTGAAAGCCCCCAATCAACTTGAGCATCCGCGACTTCATCCGTTTCCCAGTAAATATTTTCCCGGGAATCAGAATAACCCGTAACACCTGAGGAGGCAACATTTGTAATTACAGAAGGAGATGAATCTATTAAAGGTATTTTGGGCAATCTGTAAATAGGATCTCCGGCAAAAAACATCTTCCAATGGAGACTTGCAGGCATAGACATAAAGCAAGCTTCGGCAAAAGTATATCCCTGTAAAAAAGCTAAAGTAAACTCACTATTTGAATTAAAACCTGTCAGGAACGGTTCAGCAACGGAACCGAGCGTTGCCGTCACACCTCTTAGAAGCAACCCGTCAACCCATTGAGCACCTAAAACACTGGTATTCCTTACGCTGGCTGCAGAAGAGGAAGAAAGATGCCATCCGACAGCTCCCACTTTTAAATCAAACGCATCCTGAAAACCACTATCGTGATACGAACCTTCGTAGAATATTACATTAGGACAGTTTAATAAAGCGGGAAAACTTCCGAAGGTTGCTCCGTTAAAGTCCTGATATAAATTATATCCTAAAGCCTTGGCAACGGCTCCGGATACACCAAAATATGTCGCACCATTATCGAAATATGCCGTTCCTTCCGTAGAAAGACCGTATTTACCGGCGTAAATCGCCTTATCTATCATACTAAGACAGATTTCCGTTGTCGGACCATCAAGATGGGTAACAAGATAAAAAGTATTACTGCCTGAAATAACAGCACTGCTGTAACGATAATTGCGAAGGTAGTACGGGTTGTTACCGATTGCTTCATAAGGGTCACATAAGTATGTGTCAATAGCGTCATTGCCATAAACTTGACCCGGAACAGCATAAGGCATACCTTTTGTCATCACAAAATACCTTACCTGGTTTTTTATGCCTTTAGCATTTAAGAAAGCAACTATCGGGTCTCTTATTTTTGAAGCATAATCCGCCTGGCTGATACTTTCCGACCATCTTCCGGAATAATCACCGAGACCGGTAAGAGTTACCACATTCGTTGATGTCGGAATATTTCTCTTTAATACATAATAATTTGAGATCGTTACGGAAGTCGGGCTGTTTGCATTTTGAATTACCAATACTTCGTTCGGATTAATAGTATCATAATTTACAGGAACAGCAGAAGTGCTGAAATCAGGTCCAATTCCTTCTCCGGTAGAATTTGAATATCTTAACCTGTAATGATAGATTTGACCTACCGACAATCCTTCAAGTTTATTTGCAAATGAAAATGAGCTGGTTACAACTGTAGAACTTGAACCATACGCAGTTGTAGGGCCATATTCAACATACGCGACAAAATTCGAACTTGCAGCTCCCCAGGGCGCACCGGAAACAACATCGCATCTTGTTGTATATTTTACCATTGCTTTCGAGGTATCATAACCGTCGAACATAAATCCTTTTGCGCTGCCCCATCCGGCATTTGATTCAAAACCGCCCGGAATAACATTTTCTGTTCCGTTTGCTGTCCCGCTGCCATCTACAGATATAGGTTTAAACGTATACGGATATGAACTCAAATTCATACTGACAGTAACGGAATGTGTATTAGTAAGATTTGTAACAATCGCGGTTGATACAGGCGTAGTCCACGAGGACGTATAATACCTGGAAACTACCTGACTGCTTGAAGGTGTATTAGTATTCCAGGTTATTGTAACAATTGACGAGTTTCCTGTCGTCCAGTGAATATTAGATATTACCGGCGCAGAAAACGCGAAGGAACTTACCGCAAGCAGAAATATTGTTGTTTTCAGTATTTTATTTTTCATTATTTCCCACCCTTGTCCTGCTAGAAAATCCTAGAGCTTCAGCCCCTACTTTACGCACTACATTTGAATCCATTCTTAACTATAAACAACCCGCTTGCCATATTTTCTAACGGGGCTTGTAATAATTCCTTATTCCGCTGTTACCGTTTTTACTTTTAACATTACTGCTTTTTCTTTTGGATTTGCCGGGATATTCCTCACCAAATTTTATTCCGACAGAGACCCGGTGCGCGCTTCCCAGGTCTCCCATCAAGGAGAAGTTGTAATCCAGCATACCGGTCATTCCTCCCAGATCCTGTTTTACACCCGCGCCGATATTTATCCCGTCTGCTTCCGAAGCCATCCCGTAACCGGTTCTTACAAAAAATATATTTTGATAATTATATTCCAGTCCGATACTCCCGGATAGCTTTGCGCTTGCGGATATGTAATTCGCTCCGACACCAAGAAGAAGATCATTTTGCTCAGCCAAAGAGAAGCTCGTTGATAAGCCGCCCTTGACCAGCATCGGCACGGTGCTTCCATTTATGGCACTGCCTACGTTATATACAACCCCTCCCAGACTTGTTTCTTCCGTAAGTTTTATTAATAATCCAGCATCTCCCATAAGCCCGCTTAACTTATTTCCGTCAATATCGCTGTACGCTATCTTTATATTTGCGCCAAGACTGATATTTTTGCTCAGTTTATATCCGACCGACACCGCAGTTGACAGGTCATACGGCGCATAACTTTCCGTACCGGCAACCAGCATTCCGCTTCCGTTTTCCAAAGTTCTGGCTATACTCCCGTAGTTCATAAATATCACATATGCGCCTATTCTCAATTTATCACCCATAGGAAACACCACCGTCCCAAACTCATAACCGGTATCTTGAATGTACACCATATGCATGAGAGATATTTCCGTGTTGTCTAATTGGGCTAAACCTGCAGGATTATAGAATGTGGCATTTACATCATTTGCGATACTTACAAAACTGTCTCCGAGAGAGGCTGCCCGTGCGGAAGGTTTTATTTTCAGGAATTGCATACTTTCAGTGCCGACACCGGAAAAAAGAGAACCTGATAGGAATGTAATCAGGAAAAAACATATAGATATCACTGTAGTTGCCTGATTCATCAGGCGCAATATGTACGCTCGATACTTATTTTGCCCGCCAATCTTTATGGAGGGAATCGAGCAACTACAATTTTCCTGCTTGCATTTACAGCACCAAGCACGCATCGTTCCTCCAGATCTATATTCGAGGTCCGTCAGCCTTCGGCTAGACGAGATCGGCAGCTCAGCCTCCGCCAAAGATCGTGGCGGACTGGAACTTTGCGTGTCCTGATTGCTCGGGACTTGCCCTTTCGGTTTTACATCAAACTTTGGTTCTATGTAATTATGTTGAATGCACATAACCTTGTAAATGTAATATCGACCCATTTACATATAATATAGACCCATTTGATATTATTGAAGCACGGCAGGATTTACTTGTATTTTGAAGGTGAAACACCTGTTTTTTTCTTAAAAACATTACTGAAATAGAAAGGATCGGAATAACCTGACTTGTATGCAGCTTCCGAAATGTTCACCTGACCGGATAGAAGCATTTTCTTTGCTTTGCTTATCCTGCATATTTCCAGATACTCGACCACCGAATAACCGGTATCTTTTCGGAACAACCTTTCAAGGTTACTTCTGGATGTACCCGCGGCTTTTGAAATGCTGTTCAAAGTAAGTTTCTCAATATACCTTTCTTCTATGCTCCGGATGGCCGCTTTAACATATTTATTATATTCGTCAAGAGGTCCTACCGAGACAGTGACCTCCTCTAAAAGTGAGCAGATAAAATCGTTCATTCTTCTGTTACGGGCAATATATTGTCTGCTTTCCTCAGAGAGAACCGGAAACACTTTCTCGTGTTTCCATATTTTTTCCAA
>Ga0156422_1185_pt2 | contig 18382 bp, 12 predicted proteins | sample RifOxyA2_FD_108065 | JGI IMG/M metagenome (GOLD analysis project Ga0156422, IMG submission 108065) | Candidatus Firestonebacteria bacterium RIFOXYA2_FULL_40_8
GCTTGAAACGACAGAAATAACAAGTGTTTCAAAATACGCGCTTATAGCCGAAGTTTCCATGAACACTCCTACGGACTATGTGCAGTTTGGCGACACAAAAACAATTCAATATTTTTCAATGAATCAAATAGGCGGGCCGATCCATATTAATGGAGACGTAGTGATAATGAAGAATTGGTCCAGCCTGGCTTTAATGAAATCAAAAGACGAATACGGCCCCGTATTGGAGGCCTCCGGAAGAATATATAATTCATCAGCCATAGGTGCTTCTTCAACAGTAATAGTCGGTGAGGGAACTATTCCGACCCCATGGGTATATAATATCAGTAATTATTCAAAGAGCGCGGATATCAGCAGCTGGCCCGGTATTACTCCGATATTATGGCCTTATAATGCGACGACCCATGGCAGCGGTTTGGTAGTCACAAAGACAGGGCCGAACGGGGAGTATAAATATAATTTATTGGATGATAAGACCACAAGCGCAAAGCAGATTAATGTGCCTACAACAGATATAATTTCACAAGAAACCTTTAGAGCTTCTATAGATCCCGATTGGCATATAACGTGGGCCAATCCTAAAGGAACGGTTACAAAAATAACGAACGAAATACTCTATTCTACCGGATTGAATGCGATACAAGGCGGAGCGTTCGGTGTCGGTAACTTTACAGGTTTGCCTCAGAGAGAAAAAATATCGGACAATGTTGCTTTGGGGATGTCCGGAGCGGATATTCAAATACCCTCAGACAGGGATATGAATTATATCAAGTTTGTAATGCTGAAAATAAAGGGAAATGCAACGCATTTTAAAGGAACAGTAGGTGGTTGTGATGATGCAAATAAAAGTTATGCTCAAACAGACAGGGCCAATAAAAAAGTTTCACTGACTTTCCCGATGTACATTGATAAATTTAAATTTCAGACCCCGCCCGGCCTTTGGGGCGCGGCAAGCGCCAACTTATGGAGAGGACGATATCTTGAAAGCTCTCCAAGTAGTGATTTTACGGGTTATTCGCTTTCTAGCAGCACGGGTTTGCCCAATCAGATAAAAACCCTCCCCGCAGAATACATAGAAGCGACGGGCATAGTTAATGACCCGGTGGTACATCCTGTTAAAGTTTTCGTAGGAGATCCCGCGACCACCTGGACACTTGCGCCCGATAATGATGTGAACTCTGTTAATATTACTGATACCGGCAATCCGTTTTTTGCGGTGGATTATGCTCAGGGAAAAATAATATTCGGCGATGGAGGGAAATGCGCAATACCCGGCGCTCTTGGTACGCGTATTCAAGTGATCTTCAGTCATGATTTTGATATCTCGAGTGGAATAGAAGCCTGGCTTTCCGCTCCGGTTAAAGCCGTGAAATTGGACCTGGGTACTATTAATGAACAGAACGCGCCAAGGCCTCCTAAATATAAGGACAGCATTGTACCAATAGACAGGCAAAAGTACGGTGTAATATTTTCCGAGGTTCCTATGGTGGTATGGGGAGTTCCAAAAGTTCCGGTTACTATAGTCTGCCTGGGTGACGTATATATTGGCCCGATAAATTCAACATATCTAAATCCTGCGAAAATAGATGATTATGCGTCTACAATAAAAGTTTCAGAGCCTCAGGATTCTGTAAATCTATATCCTGTCGGGATAATCTCAAAGGGCATGGTCTTTTATGATGAAACACTCGCCCCAACTTATCCCGATCCTTCACCCGTACTCAATAATACCTGGGTAAAAATGAATCACGGTAAGAATTTTTTGGTAAATAAAGTCTGCGTCTATCATTCCTTGACAAAAGACCCTGTTACGATGAACAATGGCGCTGATTGGTACAGATATAGAGCCGGGGTTACGGTAACCGGCGGGACATTTGCGGAAGGGGATGGAGATGGAGGCTTTGCTCAAGGCGGCTCTTTACCGACAATAATAGGTTCCATATATAATTGCGCTGATAAAAGTGTAATTGCTCAAGGAACTGCGGCAAATATTTTTTATAGTATTTATGGCAGCAGCGGAATTCCATCACTTGCTTACGCGAACAGTTTCCGCAGAAATCCGCCTCCCCATATTCCAAAAAACATTTACGTGACAAATTACAGAATATTGAATGATCCTGCCGATGCGGATACTTTTATTACAGAACTGGCTGCTTATCTTGCGCAGGGTTCTTCGCAAACCTATACCGCTCAATTTGCGGAGACGATTACTAAATTAATGAATTCTCTGGATGGACAATAAAAGCAAGTACGAAGTACGATGTACAAAGTACGAAGTTAAAGCATATGAAGCAAGGACAGAAGATGAAGAAGAGGAAGCAAGTACAGCAGAAACAGCAAGAACAGTAAGTGAAGTAACTGAAGTAAATGAAGCGAAAGAAGCAATTACAGCACAAACAGAAAAAGAAGTAAAGGAAGGAATATTTTTTTAAAGGGAGAAAATGTGAACAAAGGTTTTAGAAAATATTTTTATCTGTTTGTGTTGGCCCTTGTGCTGATACCCGGTGAAAATGTATTTGCGGCTGACGAATATGATACCTTTAATAAATTCTGCCTGGATAATTTCGGGACCAAACAGGAAGAATTGTATTTTACCAAGTTCGGAAAGGACCTTCTGCAGGATGAGAAAAATTCCTGGCAGTATGTTTCGGAAAACTCCGCTTGTATCTCCTGGGAAACTTCCCTTCCGGCAAAATCCTGCGTAGAATACGGAACGACCGATAAGTACGGCGCTAAAACAGAAGAGGAAGAGCGGTACTTTTTTACGCATGTTCTTTACCTGAAAGATCTGACCGTTGATACCACCTATCATTACCGTCTGGTCTCGGTTGACGAACGGGGGAATCAGGTAACTTCGGCGGATAAAACCCTTGAGACAAAAAAAGCGGCAAATGCCGTCTATATACCGGATGAAGCGGGGAAAATAAACTATCTGCTGGACACGCCGCAGAAAACATACATTTTGACGAAAGATATTAAGGTTGATGAAGAAGGTTTTGACGTAATCGCGGAAAACGTTACTTTTGACCTTAACGGGCATACTATCAGGTATGATTTTGAAGCAGGGGTAAAGGCGGATAACGCAAAAAAATTTAAAATAGTGAACGGCTTTATAAAACAGGAAGCCGGCGGGATAATGTCCGGGAATAACAGGCATGACGCCTTTAATCCTCTTACTCTGCGGAGCTGTGCTGATGTCGAAATTGCCGGTTTGTCCATAGATTATAGTTCGCCTCAAACCTGGGGTATGCATATCAGAGACCAGAAAGAAACCTGCAATGTTCATAATAATATAATTCTGGACCGCGGTTCGGTAATTCCCAACAGGCATAGTTTTGCGGTTCGCTCTATAGGTTTTGACGGCGGAGAAAAAGGCTTGAACAAATACAGTCTGCATCATAATCTTATAAAACGGGCAAGACAGAATGGAGTTCAGACTGCCCAGACTATATATAACAATGAAATATATATAGACAGTTTCTCCACTAATTCTTTTGCCATTCAACCGCACTCCGTCCCCGATACGGAAGCCGGCGAGCATTATAATAATAAAGTGTTTGGAACCGGATTTAACGCTTACGGTTTCGGCTGGGCGCACCTTAATCTGAAGATACATGATAATTTTGTATTCATGCAGGGATTTGATACCAAGTCCAGGTGGAACGAGACCTGGGGAGATATTAATATGCTTTCGGCGATGCGGGTCACAAATTACGACAAAGGCGGGCAGGTGCGTAACAATCTGGATTACCGGAATAATGTTATTGTTATGAAGGGACGTGAGGGGTGTGAGATAAGGGGCGTGGAGTTCATGTCCGATATCTCGATAAAAGACCTGGTCTTTCATGATAATATTATCAAGGTAGAAGCGCAGGATGATAAGACCAGCCGGGTTGCCTGCGTTGATCCCCAGGGGCAGGTTGCCAATAATGACACAGCGCTTCCGGTTTACTATAAAAATAATACGCTGATTTCTAATATGTACCACATCCGGTTCGGAGATACTTACGGTGTCGGGTCAAATCATCAGTTCATAAACTGCAAATTTGTAAGAACAGGAAACAATCCCAAGTATCATACGTTTGTTTTCGACGGAGGCCATTGGAGTCATAGACATGTGTTTTTGGATTGTGAGTTTGGAGAAGGGACAAAATATAATGATGTTTTCTGGAAGAGGACTTCTGCGAAAAGCAGTTATTCTGTGAAATGGACTTTAACAGTAAAATCAGAACCTAAAGCAAGTGTTACTATAATAGATAAAAGAGGCAGGATAGAATATACCGGAAAGACCGATGCGGAAGGCAAAGTGTCTGCTGTGCTCACCCAGTGTCTTATAAAACCTCCGGCAAATATGAAAGGCGATGAACCCAATAATGATAAACATCAGGAAGTTGAGTACACGCCTCATTCTATTATAGTCGAAAAGAACGGTGTCACGAAAAGAGTGAAAGTAACGATGGATAAAAAACAGGAAGTGGAAATAAAGATGGAGTAAGGGAAGAAGGGGAAGCAAAAGAAGCAAGGACAGAAAAAGAAGTAACGGAAGTAAGGGCAGGAAGTGGCCAAAGTGGGGAAAGAAAAAAGCCTGGTCGCTGGCTTTTGGGCGAGCAGTCCGCCAGCGCTTTTTGGTGGAAAGGACAGCAAAAACAGAAAGTGAAGGAAAAGAAGAAAAAGAAGTAAGTAAAGCAGATAAAGCACAAACAGCAAAACAGGAAGGGGAGTTAAGGAAAGTATAAATTTCCGACATATATGATTTCCGTATATTGTAATTTGTCATTTCATTTAACAAATGGGAGTATATGCGAAAAATTAGTTTGGAAAAAACAGAGTCTTTTGCGGAACTGGTCCGCTTGTATCCCGGCTGTTTCACTCACGGCAAAGGGCGCAAGCTCGTGTACAAGAAGTGGGGAGCTCCCGGGTTTTTGATATCTTTTCTCGGGGAAGATGTTTCTGTCATGTATAAGGAAGACTCTGATTTATTCAGGGCTCTTGGACTTCTTATGACGGAAACTGAAGAAAAAAAAGAGCTGAGTATAAGGCAAATCCCGCCTATTCATTTCAGGTCGGTAATGATAGACGTTTCCCGTAATGCGGTTATAAAGCCGGAGTATCTGAAGAAAATAATAGTAAGATTTGCGCTTTTAGGTATTAATTACGCCTGCCTATACACCGAGGATACATATGAAGTATCAGGGCATCCTCTATTCGGGTTTAACAGGGGAAAATATTCAAAAGATGAGATACGGGATATTTGTGCTTTTGCAAAAATATTCGGTGTTACGATGTTCCACTGCATTCAGACCCTCGGGCATCTGGAACAGGTTTTGAAATATTCATGGTACGCGGAATTTAAGGATAATGACCGCGTGTTGAATGTTAAAAATCCGAAAACGTATAAATTCATAGAACAGATGCTTAAGAATGCCAAAGAGCCGTATGACACAGATATTATTCATATAGGTATGGATGAAACACACGGACTGGGCAGAGGGAATTCTTTTGAGCCCGGCAAACCCATAGAGCCGCGGGAGTTGTACTTGAAACACGTCTCAAAGGTTGTCGGGATTTGCAGAAAACTTAAACTTAAGCCCATGATGTGGGGTGATATGGTGTTAGGTTTAACCGGACAACACCGTCAGCCTATGACTGCCTTGCAGGCTAAGAGAATACCGAAAGACGTGGAGATAGTTTACTGGAATTATGACGCTGAAAAAAAGATAGCCTATGAAAAACATATCAGAACTTACAGGAAGCTGGGGTTTGAACCTATGAGCGCGGCAGGGGTGGGGAACTGGCATGCTATGTGGGGTAGATATGAAAAAACAGAAAACACTTTGCCTTTATTTTTAGAGGTATCAAAAAGTTACGGAGTAAAACGCGCCATGGCCACGATGTGGGGAGACGGCGGGAATGAATGTCCTTTTGATTCTAACTGGCCGGCGCTGGTGCTTTTTTCGGAGCATTGCTATACGGTAAAACCGGATAAAGAAGTAAAAAACTTGTGAAAGCGATTACGGGGGACGAATTTGAAAAGTATTTAGTTCCAACCCGGCTGCTAAAGATGAGCTGGCTCTCAACAAGAGGGGATATGGGCAGAGCATTTCTTTATGATGATCCTATTTTTGGCGTCTTTTCCGTAAATCTTCTTTTTGAGAAATTCAGAGGTAACATAGCCGCTCATTTCGAAAAAGTGTATAAAGAGATCAAAGCGTTTTTACCGGAGGTCAGCAAAGAAAATAAAACATTATTTACCTACGCGCTGACGCTTGCCGATCTTCTTCGCCTTAAATCCGGTTTCAGAAAAGAGCTATATCTTGCTCATAAAGCCGGCAGTAAAGACAGGCTGCGAAAACTTTTGAAAGTTGTGCCTCTGCTTAAAAAGAAATATGAAGCTATGTGCAAAGCGCAGCGAAAAATCTGGCTTTTGGAAAGAAAGCCGGAAGGGCTTGAAGCTCTTGATGTAAGGTATGGCTCTCAGTTAAAGCGTCTGGATGTGGCCGCGGAAAGAATTAAAGACTACCTCTCGGGAAAAATAAAAAGGATATCGGAGCTTGAAGAAACGCCCCGAAATATTTACAGCCGCACTCCTTACCGGAATTGACTTAGGAGGATGAAGTAAGCGAAGCAAAGAAAGCACAAACAGAAAATGAAGGAAAAGAAGTAAGGGCTGGAAGTGAAGAAAGTGAGTAAAGTGGGAAAAGGGAAGAAAGGACAAAGAGTTTATTTTATGGAGTAGTTCCTAATTTAATAATAACACATTTAAAAAAGACCTTACGGACCTTAAAAACTTTATAAACCTTATCTCGTTCTGTCAACGAATGTTGACAGGTAGATATCTTACATAGCGAGAAAAGCTCTGCTTATAGACTGTTCTTAAGTAAAGGAGTGTAAATAATGAAATTGATAAATAAAGCAGTTTGTTTCGCGGCTCTATTTCTTGTAATGGCGTCTCTTGCTGGAGCAGAGGATAATGTAATTCTGGATTCACTCGGGTTCTGGCGCTCTTATTTTAGTTTCTCCACGCTGGTGACCGATGACGGCGGCAAACTGCAAAAAGTCGGCATAGAAACAAATTCAGCGCTGCCTCCTTCTGATTGGACAACGGCGGAGTTTGATGATACCGGGTGGAATAGAATGGCGGATGTTCCCTTTGCCACATATAAACACTGGATGAATAATTACGGAGGGGTGGATGATCAGGGAGACTCAATTGCTATATCTGTAATCTGCATCCGCGGCAAGTTTAATGTGGTTGAACCCGTGAGAGCGGGTAAAATGAATTTATCCCTGGTGTACCGGGGCGGTGTGGTAGTTTATGTGAACGGAAAAGAAGTAGCCCGCGGGCATATGCCGAAAGAAGGAAAGCTTTTGGCGGATACTCCTGCCGAAGTTTATGGCAAAGAAGTCTATTTAAATGAAAAAGGTGTGCCGTTTGCAGAGGATAAAAAAAATATAGAATTTTTGCTGCCGCGCCTCCGCACCCTGGAAAACATCTCCATCCCTAAAGAGGTGCTGATAAAAGGAACAAATGTTTTAGCCCTTGAGATCCACCGCTCTCCGCTTCCTAAAGAAGTTTACGATAAGGTAAAAGATGTCAGATTTGGCGCGGGGGGAAAACTGTTCGACGGCTGCGGTTTGGTTACGGCAAGGCTGACGGCCGCTGGGAGCGGCGTACTTTCGAATGCGGTGCGGCCTTCAAAGACCCAGATTTGGAACTCCCAACCGCTGGCTCCTGATTATGATACTGACTGGGGCGACCCCAATGAACAGCTCAGGCCTCTTGTTTTGGCAGGTGCAAAAAACGGGTATTTTTCCGGCAAAGTAGTTGTCGGTTCCACCGCTCCTCTTAAAAGAATAAAAGCCGTTATTACGGACCTTGCCGGTAAAAACGGTGAAAAAATTCCTGCCTCCGCAATACAAGTCCGCTATGCTGTTACCGATTTGATCCTGGACAACCAGGAAAATTTTCTACCTCTTCGTATGGATAAACTTCAGGAAGTACCGCCGAAGGAGATTCCGGTGCGCGCTATCAAGCCTTCCCAGTTCGTTCGAAAGATTCCCGGCGCTCCCGACCCTGTTTATGGCGCGGTCCTGCCCGTCTGGGTGACGGTTAATGTTTCTGCAGAGGCAAAACCTGCCGACTACGAAGGGGAGCTAAGCATTACAGTAGACAGCGGGAATTTTAAAGTACCCGTTAAACTACGGGTGTATAACTACCGTCTTCCGGATCCGAAGGACTATACGGGATTTTATGAGCTTATACAATCTCCCGAAACGCTTGCGCTCGTTTATAATGTGCCGCTCTGGAGCGAGAAGCACTGGAAATACATAGAAAAATCACTCTCCTATATCGGAGCGATAGGCACGAAAACCTGTTATATCCCTCTTATCTGTAAAACGAATATGGGAAATGAAGAAACGATGGTCCGCTGGATAAAAGACAAGGATAAATATAAATATGATTTTACGGTAATGGAAAAATACTTGGACCTGGTGGAGAAATATCAGGGTAAACCTTCTGTGGTATGTTTTTATGTGTGGGACCACTTTCTCGAAGCAGACGGTGTGTATTTTAAAGGAAAGAATGTTTCAAAAGAAGTTGACGCCGATCTTGCTTCCAATGTAGGAAAAGGTCCTGAGGTAACACTTTTGAAGAACGGCAAAGCAGAAGAATTTGCTCTTCCCATGTACACTGAAGCCGGGGCTAAACCTCTTTGGAAGCCACTGGTGGAGGAACTTAAAAATATTTTGAAAAAAAGAAAACTGGAAAAAACGATGATGCTCGGTATTGTGAGCGATAGAGAACCGACTAAGGATGTGCTCAAATTTTGGAAAGAACTGCTTCCGGACACGCTTTGGTTAAAGCATTCCCATCAACGACCTGGGAATGTAAGTATTCCCTACGGGTTAACGGGAACGGTCTGGGACAGGAGATCGCTTTTAACTGCCGTTAATAAAACCGGAAAAGCCGGCAGCGGCTGGAAGAGTAAAGATCCCTTTACGTTTTTTGGAAGAGATATAAGGAACACCCACCCGGCGGCAACTTTCAGGATGACAGCGGAGATAAACACCCACGGAGAACAAAGAGGATTTTCCCGTCTGGGCGCCGACTTCTGGTCGATAAAGGGCGGTGCCGCGGTAAACCGGTTCGGCAGTCAGCACGGTATGGGAGTTTTAGTCTCCGACGGACGGTTTCCCAAAGGCTCCTGGCTTAATTTAAATATCAGAACCTCGCTTTTAGGTTCGGGACCGGACGGCGCGATCAGTACAGCGCGATATGAAATGATGCGGGAAGGTATACAGGAATGCGAAGCCCGTATTGCCATGGAAAAACTTATAGACGGGAATAAACTGAATGCCTCTCAGGCAAAACGCTGCGAGAAGATACTTGCGGACAGGAACGAAGCTATTTACTGGGGTTTTTATGACAACCGTGATGATTATTCCGGAAAAAAAGCGTACTATTTCGATTATACGTGGACGACACCGATATTCGCCAAATACGGCCCCAATTATTATCTGGGTTCAGGCTGGCAGGAAAGATCCGCGGATCTTTATGATATTGCCGCCGAAGCAACCGGCACGGATAAGAAAGCAGGATTTGCAACAAGCTTTCGCGACCTGGTAAAGCAGGAAAAGCAGGAAAAGCAGGGAAAGCAAGTACAGTAAAAGAAGTAAAAGAAGCAAGTGAAGGAAGGGGAGTTGAGGAAAGTATAAATTTCTGACATCTATGCTTTCCGAAATCCACCTAGGTGGGCGAAGCTTAAATAAAAAACCATAATTCTTCGCGAAATCCGCCTAGGCGGAAACAGCAGGGAAAGCAAATACAGCAAAAACAGAAAAGGGAGTTGAGGAATATGGAATTTAACTGAAAATACAGCTTCAATTTGCCCGTTTTAATTTTTAGAGTTTAAAATTCTGTATTTTCCCGGGGTCAAACCCGCAGCTTTTTTAAAAGACCTCGTAAAGGAACTTAAATCCTGATATCCGCATTTGTACGCGATGTCTGTCAGATTAAGGTCATCGTCTTTCATGTGTTTTTTAGCTGTTTCCAATCTTAGGTCAATTATATAGTTCCTGAATGATTTGCCGGTCTCCGCTTTAAAGATCCGGCTGAGATAGAACCGGCTGAATCCGACTTCGCGCGATATTTCGGATAAATTAATATTATCCGTTGCTTTAGTTTTCAGGACATTCATAACCTTTTCTACAATGTTCTTATATTTAATATTTCTTATCTGTTTTACGCTTTTCATCAGATAGTCAAGTTTATTGCTCAGTTCCGGCAGGGATGTTTTATTATAGGATTCTTTAATTTTATTTAATTCATCCTGCCAGTCCAGTTTTTCACCGGTTTCGACAATAAAATTTATCAGCATGCTTATAAGATTAAGCGACTGATTTATGTGTGCCCTGGTAATAATCGGGACATCTTTGATGGATTTTATAATGAGCTCCCGGTCAACACCGAGTTTTTCAAAATAAGCTGCTTTGATCGTAATTTCCTTCTCGCTCATCTTTTTAAAGAATACCTGGCCCGCGTGAATAGAACAAATATATTTTTCTTTAATATAAACCGGAATTACGATCTCGCTTAATCCCGCGTGACACGTTCTCCAGACCGGCTTATTAATTTTTAACAGTTCAGATCTTATGCCATGTTCCGAAGCAATACATATATTATGAGCTTTTTTAGATGTTTTTATGGCAAGGCAGTAAGGCCTTGTGTGACAAAAAGATTCATTGCCTAAACGCAGTTTTTCGTCTTTTTTTGAAAAATTCTCAAAGTCATACAGGCATATATTAAGCCCTGTCGCGTTTTCAATGATATTCAAAAAATCCTTAATTATCAGGCTGCTCTTTAATTTTACAATCATATAATAATATACCATAAAATAGCACCAAATGCTAAATAATAGCAAAACATGCGATTGACTATTTGTTATATAGCTATATAATAAAAGAGAAAAGGAGATTATATGAAGATAACCGGAGTAACTCCAATTATGAAACGGTATTCTGAAAACCCCATTCTTACATCTAAAGATATTCCTTATGCCTCAACGATGGTCTACAACCCGGGAGTCGTAAAATTTAAAGGCAAATATGTCATGGTCTTTAGGAATGACTGTTTTAAAAACAAAAAGTATCATCATACCGATCTAGCGCTTGCTTTCAGCCATAACGGAATAAAATTCAAAGTTGAGAATAAACCTCTTTCATTTATGCGGGACGGCGGTTACCCCGGTTTTGCTTCGGGAGCTTATGATCCCAGGTTAACGGTTATTAAAGGCCGCTGCTATCTGTGTTTTGCTTTGGATACTTTTAACGGGATCAGGGGCGGGATCGCGGTAACAGATGATTTTAAAAAATTTGAGTTATTGAGCTTGTCACTCCCCGATAATAGAAATATGGTTTTATTCCCGGAGAAAATTAACAATAGATTTGTACGGTTGGAACGTCCATTTCCGGTATACGGCATGTACGGCAAATTTAAAGAAAAATTTGACATCTGGTTGTCAGAATCCCCCGATGGCAGGTATTGGGGGGAAAGCCGGCTGGTGCTCGGAGCGGATAAAGTAAAATTCAGTAATGCAAAGATCGGGCCCGGAACTCCTCCTGTCAAAACAAAAAAAGGATGGTTAACCATATTCCATGCCGTTGATATAGACGAAAACAGAAAAAAATGCGGCTGGGCGGGTAATTGGAAGAAAAGATATACTGCGGGGGTAATGCTTCTTGATCTGAAAGATCCTTCGAAAGTGATCGGAATTTCCAAAACTCCTCTTATGGTTCCACAACTGCCGTATGAGTATGAAACCAAAGGCTGTCGTGATAATGTGATATTTCCGACAGGCATTATATTGGAAGAAGATGGATCGGTTAAAATATATTATGGCGCCGCGGATACGGTTATTGCGTTGGCAACCGCAGATATTAATGATCTTTTGAATAGGTGCAAACCTATATAGACGGGAGCCTTAATGGATACTGATTTTTCGTCTGAAATAAGTAAAAAAATCTGCAATAAAAGCTGGAATGATCCGGATAATTAGAAAAATAGCACAAAATGCTAAAAATAGTAAATCGAGCAATTGACTATTGTTTTTAATGCGATATAATTAGAGTGCAAGATGAAAATCTGGTGTATTGATATACAAATTCTGCTGTATCGGGAGGGGTAATGAAAAGAACAGTTTTGATTATAACGGTTATTTTGCTGAGCGTGCTTGCCTGGGCTAAAGAAGATGCGGCAGAGACAAGATCTATGAAAGCCCTGAAAATGGATAAATGCGACAGCGAAGCGCTTGATACACTGGAAATTCAAATAAGTGTAGGCAAAAACATCCTTCTGGAAGAAGATAAATCCCTCCCTGATAAGATTGCTCCTGTTCCTTCTCCTGAAGACAGTAAAAAAGGTTATATTATATTTTTCAGGAATTATTTATATGATGTCAATCCGTATTCGAACCCTTTAAAAAGCGAGATGGAACAAAAAGAATTAAAAGCTTTCGCGACTCAAGGAGAATATGAACCGCTCCTGTTTTCTGTATATCCTCTGACAGACTTGACTTCGTGCAAGATAACCCTGTCAGAAATTGTAAATGAAAAAGGGGAAAAACTTCCGTCAACTGCTTTTCAGATAAATAATGTGCTTTCGCGCCCCCAGGGAATAAAAGATGATCCGATACTTGTAAGGCCGACTATTCTGGAAAAAGCCGGGGAAATTCCTAAAATGCTCCAGACAATACCCAAAACTATCTGGATAACAGTGAAGGTTCCTGAAGACGCGAAAGAAGGCAGTTATAAAGGAAAAATAACGTTTTCTCCTGCAGGTAAAACCGCGTCTGAAATTCCTGTAACTTTTACCGTATTACCGTTCAAACTTTTGCAACCTTCCGACGTTTCCTGGTCTCCAATAATGGCAGGTTCCTGGGATTTTGAATCTCTGGAAAAACAGATGGTTTCCTTGAAAGAGCATGGAATGACCGGAATGGTTACCGATTATCTGAGGCCTGAAGGCGAGAATAGTAATGATTTTACAAAAGCGAATAAGGTTATGGAGTTAGCCAAAAAAACGGGTTTACCCGGTGAATTTGGTTTATTTAATCTTCATATTCAAGGCGGTGCGACATGGAAATCCTCTTTTGGCCCTTTTGGTTTGTCCGGTGATAAACTATTCACTCAGTCTACTTACGATAAGGCAAAAGAAGTGATAGCGAAAACACGGGATAATGCAAAAAAGAATAAATGGCTGCCGTATTTTTTTTATCTTACTACTGAATTAGGCTCTATATTCGGCGATAACGAGAAAGACTATAATAAATGTATGAAAGAGGCTGAGCAATATTATAAGACAGAAAGAGAAATAGAAGGTGTAAGACTGATGGCGACATTTAATAAAAAGGAAGAACTCTCTATGCATTGGGATTTGCCGTCTCTGGATGAATTCGGGATGAACGGCGATATGTTCCCTGATTTTGAAAAAGCCGCGAAAAAGAAACCGGCTTGGATATGTTTTATCGGCAATATGGATAGAATGGAGAGGCTCGGTCACGGTTTTTATATGTGGAAGTACAATATTAAAGGTATCCGCCCGTGGTTCGGACAGGGAAACGGCAAGGGCAGGACTGATGCGGCAACGTTAACCATGTACTATGATAATGAACAGCATCCGACGGTAAGGTTCGAAAGAATACGTGAAGGTGTCGATGATTATAAATATATTTACACCTTGTCGGAATATATTAAAAAGGCAAAAGCCGGAGGGAAAAATACGGCTTCGGCGGAAAAAGCGATGCAAAAAATAACAGAACTGGTGCCGCTGAGCCACAAAAAACATACGCCCGGTTTTGATTATTTAAAAATGGATGATATGAGATGGCTGGCGGCCCAGGAAATAGTAAAATTAGTGAAATAGAAAAACATATCAGACACGCGGAGAAAAATAAATGAAAACTACGTCGATAATATTTCCAAAAGCAAATACAGTGGAGTTATGGGAGGAAGAAGTCGGAGAGTTGAAAGACGATGAGGTTATAATAAAAACGTCAAAATCTTTGATATCGATTGGTACAGAAACCGTAATACTGAAAGGCAATTATACTGATCAGGAAAAAAGCGAGTGGGCAAGATTCCCGTTCCACGCGGGTTATTCGAATGTGGGAGTTATTTACAAGACAGGTAAAAACATCAAAGGTTTCAGGGAAGGTGACAGGGTCATTACCGGCGGCATACATTCAACTTATGTAAAAGCTCCGGCAAAGGACCTTCTTTTGGTGCCGGCGGATGTATCTGATGAAGAAGCAACATTCGGAATACTCGGCAGGATCTGCCTGGCAGGAATAAGGCTCTCGAAGATAGAACTGGGCGACAACATTGTGGTATATGGACTTGGTCTTATCGGACAAATAGCCATGCAGTTAAGCAGGATAAACGGCGGAGTGCCGTTAATCGGCGTGGAATTATCGGATTTCAGATCGAAAGTTGCCAAGCAGCTTGGCTGTGACTATGTGTTTAATCCAAAGAATACGGATGTAGCAGCCGAGATAATGAAAATAACCGAGAACAGAGGGGCTGATATAATATTTGAAACAACAGGTGCCCCAAAAGTTTTCCCGGAAACCTTTAAAGCGGCCAAAAGACAGGGAAAGATTATTTTAATGTCTTCACCGCACGGGAGTGTTCAGGTGGATCTTCAAACGGATCTGCATACAAGGGGTTTGAACATAATAGGCGCGCATACTTCTAATGTGCCGTCATTTGAAGAACCGTCTAACAGGTGGACGGAGTATAATAACAGGAAGTTATTTTTGCAGCTTATTAGTAAAAAAATGATCAATGTCAAAGGGTTGATCACCGACAGATATAAATATACAGATGCCGGCAGTGTTTACAAAAAACTGTTGGAGAACAGGGACAATACATTAGGGATAATACTTGAATGGTAAAGGAGGGAGGCGAAAAGGGAAATAGACGGATTTCGATAAAACAAGATAATTTAATCAAGGAGGATCATATCATGAAAAAAGGAATAGTAATACTGGCCGGAGTACTTTTCGTAATGAGCGGATTTTTATGCGCGGCGGAAAAAGCCGACAAAGCCGAAAAGGCAGTAAAAGCTGATACAGAGGATAATGAAGGCGGTAAAACTTTAAAAAAAGGCGACAGAATGGATGTTATTAAATTTGATAAAGGCGAGCTGATTGCCGGCGGTATAACCAACCAGTTTTTTGAGACCTCTTTATCAAAAGAAAAAGCAGAAAAAGGAAAGATGTACAGCTGTAAAGCTACTTTGAAGGCGGGAGGTAAAGGATTTGCTATCATTAACGAAATAAAAGGCAAAAGGGGTGATTGGAAAGACTATGATACTCTGGTTGTTAAGTATTTTCTCGCGGGTGATAAGCCTATGGCTGCTCCTGCTATAATCGCAGATCAGGAATCTTACGGCGAGAAATATGAAAACTGGAAATATAGCAATTACTGCTCAAAAAACTACACTTTTCTTCCCGGTGAAAATACCTGGAATATTGACTTAACCGACCTGACTGCTACAAGCGGAAGAGCCCTGGATCTGTCGAAGATGAGAACTCTGTCTTTTTACAGCGGCACACCCAGAGAAGAAGAGTATGTTATATATTTCCAGGCAGTTTACGTGGAAAAAGATTAAAAACCTGAAGTTGTAAGATCTCCCTGTATTTCTTTATGCAGGGAGATCTTTTATCGGATGGAGAACGACGGGGAAAAAATGAAAAAAGTATACAAGATGATCTTAAGTCTGGTTTTGCTTATCCTTGTTCTGATACCTGCCGATTGTCCGGCGGCTTCCGGTGATTATGAAAAATTCAATACTTTTTGCCTTGAGAATTATGGCGCGAATAAAGATGAGTTATATTATTTCAAGTTCGGAAAAGAGCTGCGGATAGATGATAACAGTATCTGGATGTATCTTTCCGAAAATTCCGCCTGTATTGCCTGGGAAACAAATCTGCCTTCAAGATCTTACATTGAGTACGGGGTTACCGATAAATACGGAGAGAAAACAACTGAGGAAGAAAGGTATTTTTTTGTACATATTCAGTATCTTAAAAGTTTAATAACGGAAAAAAGCTATCATTATAGATTGGTCTCGGTCGATGAAAGAGGAAATAAAATAACTTCGGAAGATAAAGTATTAGAAACAAAAAAAATAAAGAACTCCGTGCGTATTCCGGATGAAGCCGGAAAGATAAATTACTTGTTAAATGTTCCCATGACAACATATATCCTGACAAAAGACATTAAGCTGGATGAAGATTATTTCGCTGTTATCGGAGATAAGATAACGGTTGACCTTAACGGATATACTATAAGTTTTGATTTTGAAGCAGGAGTGAAGGCGGGTAAAGCAAAAAATATTAAAATAGTGAACGGAACCATTAAACAGATCGTAAGCGATGGTATGTCCGGTAATAACAGATCTGATTATTTTAATCCTTTAACACTGTCCGGCTGTGCTGACGCTGAAATTGCCGGATTAACCATAGATTATGAAGCTCCTCAGGCATGGGGTGTAAATATCATTAAACCGGAGGGATCCTGTGATATTCACCACAATGTTTTTCTTGACAGGGGTACGGTTATCTCGAGCAGGCACGGTTGGGGCGTAAGGCCTTTGGGCTTTTCGGAGACTGAAAAAGGGATCAATAAATTCCGGATATACAGTAATCTTATAAAACGTACAAGACAGAACGGATTCCATGTCGCGCAAAAAATGTATAATAATGAAATTTATGTCGACAGCTGGTCAATAAATTCTTTTGCTCTTCAGCCTGCCGCGGATGAAGGAGAATACTATAATAACCGGATATTTGGAACGGGATTTAACGCTTATGGTTTCGGCTGGGCAAGTACAAATCTGAAAATATCCGATAATTTTGTGCATATGCAGGGAATTAATGCTAGTTCAAGATGGGGTGAGACCTGGGGAGATATAAACATGCTTTCCGCAATGCGTGTTACAAACTATGATAAAGGCGGCCAGGTGAGGAATAATCTGGAGTACAAAAACAATGTTGTAGTAATTAAAGGACGGGAAGGCTGTGAGATACGCGGAACGGAATTCATGTCGGATATTTCGATTAAAGACCTTGTGTATCATGATAACACCGTAAAAGTAGAAGTTCAGGATGATAAAACAAGCCAGGCTGCCTGTGTGGACGCGCAAGGCCAAGTAGCAAATAATGACACGGCCTTGCCGGTGTTTTATAAAAACAATACATATATATCCAATATATGTCATGTACGCTTCGGGGATTCTTACGGACGAGGTTCAAATCATCAGTTCATTAACTGCAAATTCGTAAGAACAGGCAGCGACCCCAGATATCATACGTTTATTTTTGACGGAGGGTGGTGGAGCCATAGACATGTTTTCCTTGATTGTGAATTCGGCGATGGAACAAGATACAATGATGTGTTATGGAAAAAAACGTCGCCTCAAAGCAGTTACAGCGTGAAATGGACGCTGGCAATAACGTCTCTGCCAAAGGCTGATATTACGATAATAGATAAAAGAGGCAGGATAGAGTTTACGGGAAAGACCGATGCGGACGGGAAAGTTTCTGCCGTGCTTACCCAGTGTCTGATAAAACCTCCGGACAATATGAAAGGCGATGAGCCAAATAACGATAAACATCAGGAGGTTGAGTACACGCCTCATTCCGTAGTGGTGGAAAAGAACGGAGTCACTAAAAGAGCAAAAGTGACGATGGATAAAAAACAGGAACTGGACGTAAAGATGGAGTAAGGGAAGCAAAAGAAGCAAGGAAAGCACAAACAGCACAAACAGAAAGTGAAGGAAAAGAAAAAACAAGTACGATGTACAAAGTGAATTATTCTGTCATCCCGTACTGAGATACGGGATCCAGCGTCTGTGTTGTTTTAAATTTAATAATTCCACATTAATGTAGAACGCGAGTAACGTGATAACCTGCAACGTGTAACTGGTTTACAAAAGGAGTATTTAATAATGAAATTGATTAAAAAATTATTCTTCATTACAGCGCTTATGCTTATTGTGGGGTCTTTTGTACGTGCGGAAGATAATATTATCCTTGATACACTTGGTTACTGGCGTTCTTACTTTAGTTTCTCTACGGTCGTTATTATGGACGGAGGAAAATTAAAAAAAGTCGGGGTAGAGACAGAAAGCAAAGCTCCTCCCGCGGATTGGACCCTGGCGGAGTTTGATGATTCAAACTGGCTCAGGAAGTCAGGCGGGCCGTTTTCCAGCTGGAGTACCTGGGAGAAGCCTTCGCAGATGAATATGGGTATATCGTCAAATCATGGCGACTCTATTGCAATGTCGGTGCTTTGCCTGCGCGGCAAATTCAATGCTGAT